>SDBV01003782.1_pt1 | contig 22053 bp, 25 predicted proteins | sample 2277081 | NCBI WGS metagenome assembly SDBV01 (sample SAMN10402039, study PRJNA504765) | marine sediment metagenome | isolation source: marine sediment core GS10_PC15, 223 cmbsf | place: Arctic Ocean: Southern Knipovich Ridge | collected 2010 | reverse complement strand
GTAAACTTTCCGTATTTGTATTTCTGCAATCCCCCAAAAACCAATATATGCAGATATGTGCTCTCTTAAAACCATAATTTTATCAGCATCAATACAACTTAATTTATGGTTTCCAAAGGAAGAACCACATGCAAATTCAGGAGAGTTAGCAAGTTTTGACACAAGAAGCATGGCATTTTCTTCTTGAAGAATTGTTGAAGTTTGTTTTAATCCAGAAAATCTTATCACTAAAACGAAAATTCCCACCAACGCAAAAAAAAGTACAACTGCTATTAACATAAATGCCATTTGCTGAATCTTCAACTGCCCTCTTTTCATTTTATGCGATTTTTTTATTACCATAATTTGCACACCCCTGCCGCGTCATTTTTATCATCAAGATTATCTGTTTTTGTTTTTAACCAAAGCAGGTCTTCTGAATCATCAAGATTACCTGCAAGAATGTTCATCTCTGCCAAAGCAGTATTCATTTCAAGGTCGCACCCTCGTTTACCAATTAAAATTGCTTTATCTCTGTAAATCAAAGAAAGTTCTTCTATTCTTTGTATTAGTCGCTTTAACTGACATTCATAAACATCAGAATCTCCAAAAATTGCTGCATACATTAATGCATCATTTACAAAGTACATTTCATCGCCCTTTTTTTCTACATATCCCAAACCATAATCAACATTAATATCACAATCCCCAAAAAAACATACATTAATCATATTGTCAGAACAATTTTCTGTCAAAAGATTTGCCTGCCCGATTGTTTTAATTTCTTCTTCAATTTCTTCAGGAGCCTCAACAAAACAATAAATGTCCTCTGAAGAAGTCATGTACATCAGGTCAGTAACTTTAAATGGGAAATCAAATGGTTTTGAAAAAATATAAAACTTCTTGCCTTCAACAATTTCTTTTGAAAAAATATATTTATTTGCAAAACTAACCTCAAGGTTTGTCTCTGTCCATTTATTGAAACTTTTTTGCGAAATTCTAATCAATTGTTGTCCAAAACTTCCCACATTATTGCATCTGTTATAAATTCTTGATTCTGTTGGCATTGTAAACGAAGTTGTTATCGCTGATTCAAAACTTGTTTCCAAAGGGTTAAGAAGAACACCAATCTCTTGCCCTGTTTTAACATCAAGAGTTGTTTGTTCTGTTTGCATGAGTTTTGTCACCCCAAAAATCGCAAGAAAAATTATAAATCCTCCTACAATAATCGCAAAAAGCCAACCAAAAGATATTTGTAATGCGCCCCTCTTTTTTTCCATTTTACCTTGTAATTGTAACTAAAGGTTCTCTATAATCTTTTACAAGCGTCATGCTTACTTTACCTTCAATGTTTTCAATACAATAATTTCCTCCTAATGTCATTTCTTCAATATTAATATTCTCAATATATTTTCCGTCAATTGGGTTCTCTGATTCAAACATTAAATTTTGATAGTCGTCATCAGTAAAACAAACAGCAGTTATTTTTTTAGGCAAATTATATTCTACTTCCCTACTTCCTTGTTGGCTCTGCCACATCGTATTAATATTTGCTTGCAGGTTATTCTGAAAAGTTTCAATCTGAATTAAATGTTGCATATCAAGAAATTTTATTATGACATAAATAGCAAAAGCAAGAAAAATAATTATAAGAAAAATAGAAAAAATCATCCCAAAAGATAATTTCATTTGTGCGCGTTTTGACCTTCGGCAAATCCCTCTTTTATTCATTCTTAAAAATAGCAATTATAACTTATAAATCTTTTCTGATTAAGAAATAAAAATAGTTCACATTTTATATGAAAATTATCTGACTTCAAAATCAGCTTCGCCAGATTTTTTCGTATGAAAACAATTATTGGATTAATTATTTCTTAGCGAAGAGCCTTGACAAAGTCTGGCGCGGAGCCATTAATGAACAAGCGAAGCGAGCTAATTTAAAAAAATTCAAATGGTCTGAGGATTATGCTACACCCAGCAGGTTGGTTTCCATATTCATCTTGGCATTTAATATACAAATTATTATTTGTGTTCCACACTACAGAATGAGTTAGGTCATCAGCACTTGACATACTAATTCCATCTTCAAACGCATAATCGCAAGGACTAGATACATATTCAGTATCATAAACACAGTCCGCTGGCTCATTTGTTATTAAATTTAAGTCTCCACCGTCATAATATGCTCTTACAACTAACGGGGGTCTAAAATCAGTTTCAACTTCAAATTCTATTGTTTTTGTGTCCACATTTCCTGCCATGTCAAAGCATTGGATGTAATAAGTATAATCGTCTCCTGGAAGATACATTTCACTAGAATGTTGATAAGAACGAGTATCCACAAATATTGTATAATCATTGTAATTTCCAGTACTACTGTAATAGCAGTCTGCTTTTCCGTCTTCATATCCTGCAGAAGTTTTTGCGGTTAATGTGACTTTAACTTCGTTAGAAGAACCTTTGATTATCCCTTCTGGTCCAACAGAATCTATTGCCAAAGGACGAGAACCTATTAAAGTTAATACTTTGGATTGAGTATTCACATTTTCGGCTTTGTCTTTGCATCTGAAATAAAATTTATTCTCTTGAGCATTTTGAAGTCCTGTTAATGTTGCAGAACAAGAGAAGCTTAGTTGTGCATTAAATGTAGTAAAATCATTAAATATATTATTTCCGCAGGATGTCATCTCTTCTTTCATGTCTTCATAGTCTTGGTCTGTACGGCTCCATTTACATCCACCAGTTTCCGCAAACAGAGGTTCTTCAACATAAATTTTTACATCTGTTTCATGAAGGTCTGTTTCACTAAACCATCTTATAGGAGTTCTGTCTAATAAATTAAATCCTTGTATAAATGGCTGAGAAGTATCGTCATCAGGGTCAATACAGAATTTAAATAAAAATTCCTCCACATTAGCATAACCATTAACACTCTCACACCTTACATAAAATTCATAATTTCCTCCTGTTGGAAGTTCATGTCCTTCTGCTTCTAAATCTGCTTTCCCTGGGAAAAACATTACTTGTGTCTGATTTCTTTTCCATAATCCACTTCCAAAAGGCAGTTCCATATCTGAAAAATTTGCTGTTGAATGGTCAGCCATTTTACATAAGCCTGTCTTGTCTAATTCAATCCCATAAGTAAATGATTTATAAGAGGGAAGACAGCCCCCATTATTCTGGTCACCATGTTCATTATATAATATTTCAACTCCATTTGTTGCTGGTATTGGGTAATAAGAATAATCCTCAGACAATAAAGAATCCTCTCTTTCTGTTATCTGAGGAGATGCAACATCTAAGGGATCTTTATGTATGCATTCTGCATCATCTCCTTCATTTTTTAATTCACATGCTTGTCCTAAAGTCATACATTTATATTCTGTGCACGGAAATTCACCATAGTTACATTGTTTACAATCACCTCCGCCTGTTTGTGATTGCCATAATTTACAGTCAAACATTACTACTCTTTGGTCAGTTTTTCTTGTCATACCATAGAGAATCATGAGTGCTGTCAAACCTCCAAGTCCCCATCCTATTGGACTAGAAGAGAAAAATGCTCCTGCAAACTTCTTAACAAAAATTCCGCCACCTACAGCAGACCCAGCTGCCTTTGCCCAAAAAAGTGCTTCATCCCAATCTCCTCCAGTAATGCCTGCTACCAAGAGCAATGCACCTACAAAAGCAATACCTGCCCAGAAAAGACCACTACTAAGTATGGCTTTCTTCAATGTTACACCTTCAAAAAACTTTTTGACACCTTCTTTAGCCAACCTACCTAGCTTTGCTGGAAGACTTGGATCAACAACAGGAGTACTAGGAGGACCACCAAAACCAATAATCGGTTTCCCAGTTATCGTTGCTCCTCCACTTTCTGATTCTTGAATAGTTGGATTAGAAATTACTACTTTTCTTACAACACTTGTTGGTAATGGAGAACTTGATATTTGAGCACTAACAATATTTGTAAAAGCCAAAATACCTATTATTAAAATAGAAATCTGAATTATTACTATCAGGTTTTTTGTTATGCTTTTATTGTTATTCATTTTATGTATGTTCGTTTGCCCGTGGAATATTTGACTTGGAGATATCGTCTCCTGTGAAAAGTTCTTTCCATGAATAATAACTATCTTCTCTAATATAATTTGCTTTTACCCCACAATCTCCGAGGGCAATGCATAAACCTTCTTGCTCCTGTGCCCACTCCTCCAGTAACTCAACATCTCCAAGTTTGAAATTTTCACTACTCGTTTTTTCTACGAAAGATTTAGAATCAGGACAATCCTTAAAACATGCTGTTAGTTTTGTTCCTTTAAATAATACTTCCTCTTCATTGTCTTCTATACATTTTGCAAAGCAGTTACCTTCTATAGCCCACCATCTAGTGGTCAACCTCTTGTGAAATCCTGCAGTAGACACTACACTCCCCATACCACATACTTGTGTGGGAGTTAGTTGAGAAGTAACTCCAAGTATTTTCTCATCAGGTTCCCAAAAATTAAATGCAGGAGGATAACGAGGAACACAAACTGCTTCTATCATATCCTTTGAACCATCAAGTGAGTTATCAAATAAAACATATTCTCCATCCTCGTCTTTTTTGTTTGTTCCTTTCTGAATTTTGCAGTCTCTTGTGTCTGTGTCGCCACAATCTTTCGCATTATTTTGAAACGTACAATCTTGCCATCTGTTTGGCAAACAATTCGCTTCTCCAAGAATATCTCCATCTTCTTTACATAATTTTTCTCTTAAATTCCCACATAATTCCCATTGAACTTCCCCATTATAACAATAAAGTCTATAAGACGAATCTCCTGGCTTGGCATTTTCAAAATCAGATATTGGTTGAGAACACCATGCATCGCCATGTTCTTTTTCTACTCCATTATAATTACAGCTTAAATCTCTGCAAATATAATTTCCATAATCTACACTTTCCCCTATTCTTTTTGCCGCACAAGTGCTTCCTCCAATATAATTACAGTTCCCACAAGTTGGTGATTCTATATTTGCGCCACCATAACCACAAATCTCGGTTGAAGCAGGGTCTTTCATATAAGTCCAATAAGGAATATCTGTTACAAGTCCAGAATCATAAACATTTGCTGTATTACCACAACTATCTTCAAAAAAAACTTCATGTCTTCCTTCAACACAAGTTGTTCTTTTAGTCATTGTGCATATTGTTCCTAAGTCAGGAGCACTGCACAAAAATCCGTTATGAAATTCTCTATCATCAGAGCATTCTTCTCTTGTTTCAATTGTGCATTCCCTCCCCCTTTCTGTCTGAAAAACACATGCACCTTTGTTTGTTGGGCCTCCCATTAGTAAACATTCCTCCTGAGTTGTTACAGTTGCTCTGAAATCCGGTTGAACTCCTTCGACTGCTGCCATTTTATAACAGGTTGTTTGTGGCACAAATGCTGCACCTTCTCCAATTAAACAGCAACCATCTTTACACTCTTCAATATCTTCTGGGAAGTCATCATACCAATATCCTCCAAGAGAAGGGTCACACGCTGCTGACGGAGAAGGCATACATGTTCCTTCTACATTATTCACACAGGTTCCTTCTTTGCACCAAGTTGTTGATTCACATGCTGTTGTTTCACCTATCCTAAACTCATCATTACAATACTGCACATCTCCAACATCCACACAAATTCCTCCCTCAGCTCCAGCTACCCCAATTGTTCTCTCGCAACAAATAGCACTTACAATATTAACTGAAAATATTATAAGAACTCCTAATAAAATTCCTGTCAAAAATATTTTTTTTGTTTCCCTCATTTTAACAATATCCTGCTGGCGAAAATACCAAGCTCCTTGAAGCAAATTGAAATTTATCTCCTCTTATCCTATCTGTGATAACATAAATTTTTGTCCCATCACTCAAAAGTTTTTTCTCAACTTTTAAATTAGAATATAAATCCATATATATTGTAACATCCATGTCTCCATAGGTCGTTTCAAATTCCAAGAGATTATTAGCAATAGCCAGTAATTCATAAAGATTATTGTTAAGCACCACACTAAAAGAATCATATTTTTCAGTATCTGTTTTTGTTAAGGTTAAAGAATAATTAAATGTAGAAACAATTCTATTTGGCAGTAATTCTACGTTTGTTGGACCTTCTTTTAAATCCACACCATATCCTCTTTTCACATAACTTTCGTTCAAAGAATTAAAACAACTTTTAACTGTATCTTCAATTTCATTTTTTATTTCTCTTTCAATATGGGGTTTTAATTGTGGTTCTTGAATAGAACAAAGCGCACAATATTGTGCTGTATAGCATAAATTTTTTATATTTATAGTATCAAAAGTGCTGAAAAATGTCGGATTAATATCTCCTCCATGCAAAGAGATTTTCTCAACAGCATCTTCAATTTCATCTTCAACACATTCAAAGATAAATGTTTGGGGATTTGTTACTCCTATACCAAGTGTGGATTTAATCTGTGGAAAAAATACATATGTTAATATTCCTCCGACAACAATAACAATTGCAATTATAATAAAGATAGTTACCTGCCCCTTTTTTTCCATATATGTTTTACGATATTCTTATTTATAAACTTTAAGAAAATTTTAATTTGTCTCGTGCTAATCCTCTGCTCGGACAAGTGATTCTTATTAATTTATCTAGTTTGTTAAATCACTAATCCTCGTTCTCAACTCTTGGTGCAAGAAGAAAGCTAAGTTCCATATGTTCAGATTTAATATTCATCTTTAATGGATGGTCTTCGGCAAAATTCAAAATTGTTTTTTCAACAAGTTTCGCACCTTTCATAAATTTTGCTAAATATTCTAAACTATATTTTGACTTACAATTTTCTGCTTCAATTTTTGCCTCATCTCCTGAGAATTCCGACATTGCAGAATCAATACTCTTAGCTTTCATAACAAAGGTTCCTTCTTGAATTATAAATGAACAGGCATCAGCAACAACACCACAATCTTCTATTGAATCAATCAAATCTTTTGAGTCTATTTCCACACGTGCAGTATATTCCAACACTGGCATTTCTTTTTCTTCTGTTTCTATTTCAATTAAGTTCAAACTAAAATTTCTTTTTATCTTATCCTGAATTTGAATATTCAAAAAATTCTCTTTTTTTTCTAAAATCAACGAACTACTGGTTCCACATCTTTTTAAAATTCTTTTTAGATTATCTAAATTAACACCCAAGATTTCTTCTCCTGTTTCAAATTGACTAAACGAACTTTTGGGCAACTTAAAATTAATCATTGCTACATTCGCAGGATCTATAGCACTAATGCTAAGCCCAAATTCATTAAATCTTATTCTTACTTCCATAACAAGTTCTGACAGAATCTCAATTACTTTTGAAAGAAGCAAAGGATTATCTAATTTGACTAACATTACACTCTAAAACAAATTTATTTTTTAAGTATTGTTGTGTTTTAGAGATAGTAAGACTTTTAAATTATACATCTGAGGTAATCTTATGTTATTAGAAGAATTGGCAAGAAACAAAACCTTGAATGTGGATTTTCACAATCACTTACAGACTGGAAGTTCTTTTAGAAAAAAACCAGAAGGATTCAAGGAAAAGGTAATAAATCTATTTTTAGAAGAGGGTTTTTCAGATTTAACTAGAATATTAGATAAAGTAATGAATACAGAATTAGATGTTCTTTATATCACAAATTATGAAGACCAAAGATATGAAACATGGACTTCTGAGGAGCAACTTCAAAAAGTAGTAAATGCAGGTTATGAAATTGAGCAAGGAAATTATTTTACTTTTTTTAAAAAAGGGGACAAAGTTAAGGTATTAGGAAAATCCCAAGAGATTCCAACATCACAAGGGCATGTCCTTATATCTGGAATGAAAAGGCATAAAAATATTTCTTCTTCAAAATCTCTTGATGAAACATTATCCCAAGCATATGACAACGAACTAAAAATAGCAGACCATCCATACACTCCAATTGCAAAATCTGGCATTCTTCGAAACAGCAAAAATTCTGAACAAGATGCAAGCAAATTTGATTCATTAGAAGAAAATGGAAATTTTTCTTTTTTCTCTTTCCCGTTTTCTATAGCAAATTATTTAGTAAAGAGAGAATCTAAAAAATATCAAATACCTCTTGTAACAAATTCAGATGGACATCATCCAAAAGACATATGCAAAACCTACAATATTTTTGATTCACAAAGTTTAGATTATAGTTCTGAAAGAAATTTTAGAGATTCAATAAATTATCTTGTTAGATTTGGAGATTTTGAAACAAAATTCACGCCAATTCCTCCTTGGAGAGTTTTCCATCACATTTTAATGGTTGGACTATATAGCATCTTTAAAAAATTCTCATTCATTTCAAAGAATCGTTTTGAAAAATATTCTGATTAATAATTCACAATAAACAATATAAACTTCCTCTAACTTTTTCTTTTATGTCTAATTTCAAAGAGCAAGATAAGGATTTTCCGCCAGCACAAAAAGAAATCTCAGACAAAGAGCTAAGAGTTAGGAGCCTAACCCAACTGTATTATTCCAAACCAGAAATCCAAAAAGCTATTCTTGAATTTTCAAAAAACAGAGAGGTTTGCCCTCGTTACTTTGAAGGTTTTGGAAAGCGTCCAGACACATTACAATATCCAGCAGACATTTTTGAACTTGTAAAACGAGGAGCAACTTCCTTGCATTGTTCAGAAGAACTTTGGGAAGACCCCTTGAGTATCGCGACAGGAATGAATACAAAGCAGTTAAATGAATTGAGAATTGGATGGGATTTGTTATTGGATATTGATAGCAAATATCTTGATTATAGTAAAATCATGGTAGAATTAATAATAGAAATATTAAACTTTTATAAAATAAAAAATATTGGGATTAAATTTTCAGGAAGCAAAGGTTTTCACTTGATTATTCCGTGGAAAGCATTCCCAAAAGAGATTAATGGAGTAGATACTTCAGACATGTTCCCAGAATGGCCGAGGATAATTACAAAATATATTATACATACAATGGAAAAAAAATTAATAGATAAAATTAGCGATTTGTCAAGACCAAACAAATATGTTAGAGATTTCCAGGCATCAAAAGAAGTAATGCCTGATTTAATTCTTGTTTCTCCACGACACTTGTTCAGAATGCCGTATTCATTGCACGAAAAAACAGCTTTAGCAAGTGTTGTTCTTGAGCCAAGCGAGGTCGCGGATTTCCAGCCAAAAGATGCATCTCCTTTAAAAGTCAAAGTAAAAAATTTTATGCCAGATTCTGAGGAAGGTGAAGCCAGAGAACTTTTAATGCAAGCTCTTGATTGGTATAAAGAAGATAATCCAGAAAAAGAAGATACTAAAAAAGAATTTAAGCCAATCAAAATTTCAAATCTTTCTGAACAAAACTTTCCCCCCTGTTTTAAAAAAATCTTGCAAGGTGTTGGCGATGGAAAAAAAAGAGCATTGTTTGTGCTGATTAATTTATTTCGTTCTGTTGGTATGGAAAGAGAAGAAGTAGAAAAAAGAATTGAAGATTGGAACAAAAAAAATGAATCTCCATTACGTCAAGAGTACATTTGTTCCCAATTATCTTGGAGTTTCAGAAAAAAATCAATTATGCCTCAAAATTGCTCAGAATTTTATAAAGGAATTGGAGTGTGCGCCCCAGACAACCTATGCAAATTAATAAAAAATCCAGTTAATTATGTCCTAAGAAAAAGCTTCAAACATTCGAAATCCAACAAGAAATCAAAAGAAGAAGATAATTTTAAAAACAATCATTAATTAATTATCCTATGAAAAAAAGGTTGTTGGTTTTGTTTTTACTGTTTTTAATATCCTGCACATATTTTGTTACTGCAGTTGAAACTACTGCTTCTGAAAAAGGTTATGCTTGTCTTGAATCAAAAGTTGCTGAAAAATGTTCTACTCTTTCTGTAGAAGAGAGAATTTTTTCTTTGTTTGCCATAGATAGATGTAAAACAGAAGTAATGGAAGATTCAAAAAATAATGAATGTTGGCCAGATACAGGATGCAAAATAAAAACAACTGCTCAAGCAATTCTCGCGCTTAGTTCTGTGGGAACAAGCACAACCGACGCAGAAAACTGGTTACTGTCACAAAAAGTATCTCCCTCAGATGTGGATTGGCTTTTGCAAATAGAATCAACAAATCCTAGTTCTTGTGAGATATCCTACCGCGGCACACCACACACAATTTTAATTAATGAAGACAGGGAGATAAGGGGTAATCCAGGAAATTGCTTAGATATTCATGAGAAGTATTGGCTTGAAATTTCGCCTACTTGTTACAACGAAGAATTTGAAATTTCTTGCGATGAAACTTTCTTTACAAATTTATTATATAAAAAGCAAGGTTTAGATGTGATTTATGTGTTGAAAGATATTAACTCTGCTTCAGCAGAGGGAAGCACAACAGAAAAAATAAATTCCTTTTGTTTTAAAGAAGGAACATCATGCAATTATGAAGGAACCTTGTGGGCAGCTCATGCCTTAAAAATTAAAGGATATGACACTTCTCTTTATTTACCTTATTTAATTACTATGGCAGATGAAAATTCAGAATTTATTCCAGAATCTTTCTTATATTTTTTGACAGGCAGTTTTAAAGAAGAACTTTTATTAAAACAAGAAGAAGGTAAATGGTGGTATGAATCTGGAGATAAATTCTATGATACTGCTGTTGCGTTATATTCATTGCAACAAGAGGAACCTTTGGAAAAAGCAGGTGCAAAAGCATGGCTTGAAGAAGTTCAAGGAGATGAAGGATGTTGGCAGAACAACATAAGAAATACTGCTTTCATATTATTATCTGTATGGCCAAAGAAAATCATAGCAGTAGAGCAAAAACCTGATTGCGAAGAGGAGGGATATTTTTGTATGACAAGCAATTCCTGTCAGGAATCAGGAGGAGAGTCATTAATTACTTATGGAGGTTGTTTTGTAGCAAATGTTTGTTGTAGTGAAGAAAGCTTATTACAAAGTTGTTTACTTCAAGAAGGAGAAATCTGCAGTTCAGGAGAAATATGCAGTGAGGAAACAGTCGAGGCTGCTGATACTGCAAAATGTTGTGTAGAAGGAGATTGCATAGAAATAGAAGAGGAAACATCAGAATGTGAAATATATGGTGGACAATGTAAATCAGTTTGTTCCAGCGATGAAACAGCAGAAGCATATGATTGTCCTTCTTTTGATGAATGCTGTTTTAGTACAAGCAAAGCAAAATACACTTGGGTTATTATCTTAGGAATTCTTATAGCTTTAACTGTGGTGGGCATTATTTTCCGAAAGAAATTAAGAAAATACTGGTTAAATATTAAATCAAAGTTTAAAGGAAAATCGTCTTCAGGTGGTCCTGCAAAGCCAAGAAGATTCCCTCCAGGACCCTCAGCATCAATTGCACGAAGAGCCACACCAAGAAAAATCTTACCACCTGGACAAAGACCAGTAAGAAGATATTCTCCTGCACAAAAGCCAAAAGGAGATATAGACAATGTTCTTAAAAAATTAAAAGAGATGGGCAAATAATTTCTACAAATAATCTTTTTCTTTAAGAGAATTTATAATTTTATTAGTTATGTCTGAAATATTATAATTTGAAAAATCCCCAACCCACCTTGCATCATTTATTTCTTTAGCTGGTTTGCCAATACCTTCTGAAATTTCAACAAAATAAACGTCTGCTTTTAACATATCTTTTTTGTGTAGAGTTTCTCCCACAAAAGAGTCATAGTATGAGATATCTTCAATTTCCACACTTGGAAGTTCCTCTTTAAATTCTCTGCATAAACATTCAATTTCTGATTCTCCAGGTTCAGGTTTTCCTCTAGGAAGAATCCATGTTTCTTTTTTTCTTACAAGTAAAACTTTTCCATCTCTTAATACCAATCCACAAATAGCCTTTCTCATAAAAAAGAATAAGATAGTTATTTTATAAGAATTATTATGCTCAATTATAGACTAAAATACTCAATTATTTTTCAAAACTATAAGACAATGAAGAGTATAATCTCCTTTGAGGATATTTTCTTTTAACAATGTTTTTTTCTTTTAAACCTAAATCCGAATCTAATGGGTTAGTTGCTTCCCCAAGTCTAAGCAAATTTGTTAAACAGATTTTCATTAAATATCGAAAGTTGATGCCTTAATAAACTTTATTAAACCTTTTTTCTTTTAATTAATTATGAAAAGAAATGTGGTGTTAATATTATTGTTACTTTTAATCATCCCAGTAATTTCTGCAATAGAATTTGACATGAAAGAAGAATTCAGTCAAGGAGAAACTTTGATGGCAACAGTTTCAGGAAATTTTCTTTTACCCTTGCAAAAAGATAATGTATTTTTTTATAGGGACCATGTAAGAATGCCTATTGAGTATGGCATAAAAAAAATAGACGACACCTATTATATTTATGCTTTGCTTATAGGAAAAGAGCCAAGGAATTATTCAATTGCTTTAGAAAATATAAGATATATGAAGGGAGGAGAGATGAGTGAAGAAAATATAATAAAAAATTTTACAATTAACAATCAGATGGCAGACTTCTCCATCAATCCTGGTTTTGCTTCAGAAACAGAGTTTTCTATAGAAGTTCAAAATCTTCAGGATGGACAAATAATCATTCAAGTAAAGACAAAAGATGATATAAACATTTCCGAAGGAATTGATTATGAGTCAGTAACATTGAAATCAGGACAAAAAGAGGACATAGATTTCACTTTTGAAACACAAGAGCCAATTTTCAAAATAATAGAATTAAGTACAGAAAACTTAAATTATGAAATTCCTGCTTCTATCCCAGCTACAGAAATTCAAGAAGAAGAGACTTTTAAATTTGAACCACAAACTTTAATTTTTTCTGCTTCCACAAATTCAGAAACAAAAAGAACAATTTATCTTTACAATGTAGGAGATGAAGAAATAACAGACATTACGATTTTTTTGTCTGATTCTCTAAAGTCTTATACAAGCATTTCACAAGAAAGCATAGATAAATTAGGTGCTAATTCAAATGTTCCAATAGAGTTAACTTTTTTATCTGAAGAAGAGTTTGAACTTGAAGGACACATAACAGCAAAACAAGAAGCAAAGACTATTTATTCACAAATTTCTGTAAAGTTTTTAGAGGATTATGTCCCCCCAGAAACACCAGTAGAAGAGTATAGTACAAAAACTTGTGCAGAAATGGGATATTCCATTTGTGGTGGTGATGAAAAATGCAGCAATGATAATGTGATTTATGCAAAAGATAATGTTTGTTGTATTGGAACTTGCAACCCAAAAGAAACAACCCAACTAGGAAAAATAATTGGAATTGGAATTTTAATATCCATCATCGTTATTGGTATTTGGTTCTATAGGAAAAAATACAAAAAAGCAAAGAAACCTGTTGATTTATTAAAAATTGCCAAGGGCAAATCCCATAGTTTTTCTAGAAAAGATAAAAAAAAAATTAGTACTGAAATCAATAGACCTATAAGAAGAGCAGAACCTATTGTTAGGATAGTTGAAAAACCAGTTATAAGAGAAGTTGTCAAAAAAGTTTTTATTGAAAAACCAAGAAAAGAGCCCCCAAAATATGAATTTGTTGGCTCAGTAAACACAAAAACATATCATAAAGAATCTTGCAGACTTTCTAGATTAATCAAGGACAAATACAAAGTTTCAAAAAACGAGCCAGAATATTTTCAACATCAAGGATACAAGCCATGTAAAGTTTGTTTAAAGTGAAAACAATAAAGAAGATTTTTTGATTTTATTCCTTATGATAACATTTATATAATTAATAACCTACCAAATTTTATGGCACTTGACATTGGTTTATCAATATTCCCCTATCTCCTTGGTATTATTGTAATCTATATTCTATTAGGACTAAAAGTTGTTAAAGAATATCAAAGAGGGGTTAAGTTTACTTTAGGAAAATTTTCTGGCATAATGAATCCGGGTTTAAGGATTGTTTTCCCAATTTTTCAAGCTTGGCAAAGAGTTGATATAAGAGTTAAAGCAGTTGATGTTCCTGACCAAGATGCTATTACTAAAGATAATGTTTCACTAAAAGTTAACGCTGTTCTCTATTATAAAGTTGCAGATGCAAAAAAAGCTATTATAGAAGTTGAAGAGTTTAACTATGCTGTTTCTCAATTAGCACAAACAACAATGAGAGATGTAGTTGGAGAGGTTTCATTAGATGAATTATTAAGCCAAAGAGATTCTGTTTCTAAACGAATACGGGAAATTGTTGATAAAGCCACAGACCCTTGGGGTATTAAAGTGGACTCTGTTGAACTAAAACATGTTGAACTTCCAGAGCAGTTAAAAAGAACAATTGGAAAAGAGGCAGAAGCAGAACGAGAGAAAAGAGCAATTATTATTAAAGCACAAGGAGAAGTAATTGCTTCAACGAATATGGCAAAAGCAGCAAAAACATTAGCAAGTGGACCTGGCGCCTTACACCTTAGAACATTACAAACTCTTAATGATTTAAGTTCTGATAAAAGCAATACTATTATATTAGGGGTTCCTCTTGAAATCTTAAGAGCTTTTGAAAGTATGACTGACAAAAAGAAAAAATAATACTTTTCCCAGATTTAAATAACAATTAATCTAATTAACATTATGAAAAGATAGATTTAATCTCATTACGCTTTAACATCAAGATGTTTTTTCTTCTTATAATATTCTGTAATTATATCTAAATACATTCCACCCTTATTGTGTTTTACAATTTTTTCTTGAGCATTATAAACTTGTGGGCATAGTTGAACTTTTTTAGTATCTTCTAAAGATTTTTCAACTCTAATTTCTCTTGATTCTTTGGTTTCTTTTCCTGCATCAAGACTTCGTCTAATAGAGTCATATGCCAATCCAGCATACCCAATATTTGTTACTGCAGTAGTATTCTCTATCATTTTTCATCCTCATTATTTTTACTTCCATCAATTAATCCTTTAATTTGCTTCCCCAATATTTCTTTTTCAACTTGTAATACTCGTGCAACTTCATTATACCCATGAAGTCTTCTGGATAATTCATTAAATAATTCATTCCACCCATTATTGGTTAACGCAATTAATTCAGGAGAAATAATTTCTACATGAGCAGGCATATATTTAAACATTAAATAAGCGAGCAAAGAGATTTCTTCAATTTCAATTTCAACTTCAGCAAAAGTAGTATAAAATTCACTCGGGGATTTTGTTTCTTTTTCAGGTGTAATAATTCCAACTTTTTTTTCCATGAGCCTAGGTTCTTTGATGTCCTTCTTTTGAACCTCTACCCCTTTTTCTTCGTCCAAATTTTTTATTAAATCTTCTAATGCATCAATCAAATGTTCTGGAGGTCTTCCAATTACCTCTAACATTATTATTGCTCTTATTTTTTGTTTCTCATCTGAACTCATTTTTGTATTTTTTGTTTTTTATTATAAATAAAACCCCAAGCAGAATGCAAAAAGCCAAAAACCCATACACAGCATAATTGCTCTCGTTCTTTTTGTCATCTTGGCTTTTTATAGTTTTTGCCGTTAAATCAATTATACCATTTCCTACATCCTCCTCTTCTTCTACTTTTTCATCTTCAATAACTTCTTCAACAATTTCTTCTGGTTCTTCTTCTATTTTTCTTACTTCCACATCCACACATGCCAATCCTTGTTTTTTTATTCCTTCTAAAGTTTTCTCTCCAATTCCATAAATGTCCAAAATCTCTTCAACAGAATCAAATAAACGAGAATCAATTATTGCTTGCGCTTTCACAGGCCCAATCAAATATAATTTTTCTAATTCTGTTTTAGAAGCCGTGTTTATATCAATCTGTCCTTCTTCACACAAAGCAGGAATAGATGAAATACTTATGAAGAAAATTAAAACCAAAACAAGTTTTTTCATATAAGATTGAGCTAAGCAATTATTTTAAGCTTTATTGTATTTCTCCCCATACTTTTCTGCAAAATCATCATATTCAATTTCTCCTCTTTTTCCCCCTTTTTTTGCAATCCAAATTTGTGAAAAAATTCTCTTCTGTAAATACCATACAGATTTTTCTTTTTCTATTTTTGAAAGAATCCCATTCATTTTAACTTCAACTCCAATAACACTATACAATCCTTCATGAACATGTTTTATTGAAATAAAATCAGGAAAACCAGTCCCGATTGTAGCTATTCTTGTGATAAAAGGGTTAGTGTTTGATCCTTGGTTTATGGGAATTACTCTTCTCTTAACAATAACTATTTTCCCCTCCTCAAGATCAACATTATTTGTCCATTTATCAACAATTCTGCCTTTATCTTCTAAATCCCTTCTAACTTTTAATTCAAATCGAGAACCCGCAGCCCGAGAAGTTCGTCCTTTTTTAACTTCAGATTTTTTCTTGAATTTTATTCCTTCTTTCTCCCAAGAAAGTTTGTAATCTTCACTTCCTGACTTTCTAATAAATTCATCTTGTGCTATATTCTCTTTTTTTACCTTCTTCATAGAAATATCAATTACAAGAACTATTTAAATTTTACAAATCGCGTGCTTGCACAGTTCTTCTTCCATTTGCTTTGGCTCTTTTTATTGCATTATCTAAAATCTCTTCAACTTTTCTTTCCAAGGCTATACTAACTTCATCTGCAACACTAGAAACAGAATTTTCTTTATCAAGCTCTTTCACAACTTTTCTTATATTGCTTTTTATGATTAATGTCATTTTTAAATAAATAATATAGAGTTTTTATATTTATCAGATTTGGAGACATAATAGGAATTATATACAATTAAAAAAATATCAAAAGATTCTACTAATTTGGACTTGGTCTTAATTAAATCAGACTCGTCCATCATATGATAATCCGGTTAGAATATCAGTTGCCATTGTTTGATATATTTGATAAGTTTGTTCTAATGAATCTTGTGATAACAGAACTTTTCTTCCATAAGATTTTAATATCTCATATATTCCTTCAGAAAATTTTGGATTAAATTTGATTCTGGATTTCAACAAAGCTTTATAGAATAAAGGTCTTAATTCTGTTGCTATTACACACAATTCTGGATGTTCTTTTTTGTGATAATGTTCAGAATTCCAATCCATTTGTCCTGTAAGATTCCTAACCCAATCAAAATTTTCTTCTTCTATTTTATCTACTTGTCGTTTATTAATAATTTTCTTTAATCCTGTTGCAACAGATTGTAATCTTGAACTTACTACTAAAAGTTCTATCTCTTTTTTTAAATTTCCTATTGAACTCATTACACTACTTAATGTATGGATATTTAAGTTTTAGTATAATCTGATATATAATTTTCCTTTTTACTTTATCTGCTCTAGTAATTTAATTACTTTGTCTTTACCAATAGCCAAAATTAAAGAAGCTAATCTTGGTCCCTTGCCTTTCCCAATTAAAGTCATATAAGCTCCTTCAAAAAATTCTTTATTCTCTAAACCAACAGCCTTGGAAATATCATAAAACTCATTAAACAATTCCTCTTCTGTAAAATCTTTGACAGTAAGTGATTCTTTCAACGCTACTAAAGCCTGCTTTTGTTTTTTATCTAACTTCACAGAAACTTTTTTTGCCACTTCAAACTTAAAATTCTCAGGTGCATAATTTTCAAGCCAATTCTTAACTTTATCTGCTCGTATCTTTGACGCTTGATTTAATCCTTTTGTCTTCCCAACTTGAACAAGAGTTATCAAATGTTTGAACCCTGTTTTTTCTGGTTTATTCTTCGCTAACTTTATTTGAGATAATTCATAAATCCTTTTTTCCTGTGGAGTCGCTGTTTTATTATAATACTTCTTTTCAAGCAAGTCATACTCATTATAAATTTTGATTACATCAGCATCAAAACTAATTTGAAATCCCTTGTTAGGTCGTGTGCCAACAAAAATGTATCTTATAATTTCTGGTTCATACACTTCTTCAACTTCTAAGAGTGTTGTCACATTCCCACTCGAGCTTGCGAATTCTTTTCCTCCTTTTATCCTAATCCATTCATACGTCTGATAAAGCGGGGCTTCATAATCAAATATTTTCACAATATCTTTCCCAGTCATATAACTTCCTCCAGGAACACTATGGTCAATTCCTCCTGGTTCAAAATCAACTTTTTCATAACTCCAACGAGCAGGCCAATCAACCCTCCACTTTAATTTCACAAGCCCTGTTTTCCTATAATCAATTTTATCATTAAATCCACATTTACATTTATATTCAATAAAATATCCTTCAACTTTTTTTATCGTAGTCATATCTTTCCCGCATTTTTCGCAATAAACCTCAAAAGGATACCAATCTTTCGCCAAAGGTTCTTTTCTATATTTATTTAAGATTTTCTTAATCTTGCTAACATTATCCAAGGCCTTTTTTATTAACTTAGAATAACTACATTTTTTGTGCATCAAATTTTGTCTAATAAATTCTGGTTTGATTCCAACTTTTTCCAAGGATTTTTCAAATTCTTTTTCAAAATATTCAGCATAATTTTGACCTTTAAACGGAGAAGGAATCTCGCTCAAAGGCATTCCAATGTACTTTTCAAATGCTTTAGGAATATTTGAAGGAACTTTTCTTAACCTGTCATAATCATCCCAAGAATAAATAAACCGAACTTTTTCCCCTTTGTCTTTTAATGCCCTCACAACCAAATCTGTTGTAATAACTTCTCTAAAATTTCCAATGTGAATTGTTCCAGAAGGAGTAATCCCTGAAGCACACACATATTTTTTCTTTTTTCTTTTTATTATCTCATCAGCAATTTGGTCTGCCCAAAAGAATTTTTCCATATCATTAAATAGATTTATTCATTTATAATCATTTCTTATCCAATTCATTATTTAGCAATTCATCAGCGATTTGTTGGAAACTATCCCATCGACTAACATGTTTATAGATTATCTTTTCAAAATTCTCTTGTAATTCTTGAACTTTCAAAAATAATTCCAGCAACTTAGGATTTCTTACCCTATACTCTCCTAAGAGTTGTTTAACCACAAGTTCAGAATCAAGGAAACATGTAAGTTCGTGTTTAGTGTAGTGTGAAGCTAACTCAAGAGCTTTTATCAAAGCTTCATATTCTGCGATGTTATTTGTAACAGTGTTCCCAATTTTCGCACTATATCTTGTAAGAATCTCTCCATCTTTTCTGATTATCACTCCGATTGCTCCAGGCCCAGGATTTCCCCTGCATCCTCCATCTGAATTTGTGAATATCATAACAATAAAAATTCAATAATATTTTTATATGTTCGTTTTAATGAGCAAGTGAAAATTTATCCTTTTACCATTCTCTCAATATATTGATCTATTTTTTTGAATATGTTCTTTGGAGGTATTTGCAGAGAAAGTTTTTCTATGATACTTCTTACTTCATCTGTTGTTATGTCTGAAGTGCCATAAACTTCTGCAGGAGATTTTGTTTTCCCCCAAGTATGTCTACAAGAAAATAAAATTTTTACGCCCTTTTTAGAATCTATGTTAAATTCAAGCATTGCAAAATAATCTGTTCTCCCTAAAGGTATATAATCAACATTTTGTGAAATAGATTTTCCCCATCCTAAAAGATTAAGAGGGTCAAAATTTCCTCCTGCATTAAAAAGAGCATCATTCAATTTCTTAGTTATATCTGTTTCATATTCTCTGATATATTCTTTATTCATTTGCATTAAGATTCATCAAATAATTACTTTATAATTATTTATATATTCAATTTTATCAAAAAACTTCTCGCTTCTCTCATCCACCTCCAATTTTGCTTTAATGCATCTCAATATATCTCGGATTAGAATCAGTCTCTACTTTTATTGAATTTTTATCTTCAGACAAAGGTGTCAAGTCCTTCCCGAATAAATCAAAGATTTTATTTTTAAAATTACTTTTATTCAAAATTATTTCTTTCTTCTCATCAGACCAAGCAACCATAATTTTCTTTTCTCCAGTATCAAAGATAAATGTTTTAATATCTTTATCTTTAATATAATCTTGATTTAGGTATTTCCCTCTTCCTAATTGGTAAGTCAAATTACTTAATGCAATATAAGTTGGTTTTGGGGTAAAATCTTTTTTCATTAAACCATAGTTATACTTTTTACCAGACCAATCAGCTAAAATAAACCAAAAGACCTTTTCAACACCTTCTGAAATAGAATATAAATATAGCTTAACTAAATTACTCGCTTCTTTCAAAAGAGCTTTTTTACTTTTTTCCACCTTTCTTCTTTTGAATCCAATCTCTGTTATCCAAAGAGGTTTATCGATTTTATGATTCTTTAGAAACTTTTTATGTTCTTTTATTCTATCAATGACTTCTATTGGATCTCTTTTTGTATAAAAATGAAAATTATAAACATCAAAATAATTTTTAATGGATTCTTCAAAAAGTTTTTTCGCAAATTCTTCTGGAGATTTAGAAAAGGAACATAAAAGAATTTTTGCCTTAGAATTTTTGCCTTTGATAGATTTATATGAAGTTTTCAATAAACTAAAATATTCTCTCGGAGTTCCCGTGAAAAAATATGGATCCTGGCAATCAGGTTCATTCCAAATTTCCCAAGATGAAACTCCTTTCATCTCGGAAGCCATTCTTCCTAAAAATTTGCCCATATCTATTGGATTCTTTGGAGGATATGTCTCCTCTTTCTTTCCAGAAGCCCACTCAGGAGAATCATGAAATGTTTGGTGCAATTCTAATCCTTCTTTTAGTTGAATTTCCATACATTTTTTATACCATCCAAAATCAAATTCCCCTTTCATTTTTTCTATTTCTCTCCAACTAAATCTATCTCTGATACAAGATACTCCAAGAGATTTAATGATCGAAATTGCATCTTTCAGACTTTTTTCATTTTCGAAGAACCAACAAGCTCCAACATCCAAGCAAAAAGGAGAATTATTTGCAAATTTTCTCTTATTTGGATTGACTACAACTCCAAAATTTATTTTTTCCTTTTTATAAGACAAGGAATAATATCCTTTTTCAAGTTTGCCCAAGTTCAGAGTTCCAGCTTTCTTTATTTCAATTTCTTTTATAATCTTCTTATTTTTACTCCAATCTTTCACTTCAATTTTGATAGGTTCTTTTAAGATTAAGTCTTCAGAATTTATCCTAAAATAGATATCTTCCCATTCAAAAAAAATATTTCCAACTTTATTGGAAGTTAGATTAGTTTTTATCACCATCTTAATTTTTTAAACAGAACTTGTTTTAAAAATTTAACTTAAAGCAAAATTTTCCACCCCCCAGATTATTTCATCTTCTTTTTTAGAAAAAAAGAATCAAAAAAGCGGGCAATTTCTCCAATACATTGGTCGGAGGATTCCACCTCCTCCCCCTCCCTGAAAGAAAAATCAAAACTCACGAGGTCGCTTCTTGCTCCACTCGTGCCTCACTTCGTTCGGTCAAGCAACAGCAGATTAAGAGGTAATTTCTTTTTGCTTCGCAAATTTTCTTTTTGAAAACCAGAAATTAGCCCAAATGCCAATCCATCTCTCAAAAATTTCTCAGCTCGTCATTTCATTCCAGAGGATAAATTTTTGGAGGGATTGCCACTTATCTTAATCGCGATGTTAAATATGCAAAACCTTAAACACTTTGAAATCCTGAAATCTTTCTGGTTTTATATCAACTTTTTTTATTTGAGCATGTCTTGGTCCTTTTTTGCAGAGTTCAATCATTTTATTAACATCTTCAGCATTTCCCTCTAAAAACACTTCAATTCTTCCATCTTCTAAATTTCTGACAAAGCCCTTCACATTATATCTTTCAGCATTTTCTTTTACAAATATTCTGAAAAATATTCCCTGAACAGTTCCAGTAATATAAAGTCTGACAGATTTTTTCATATAATCATATCCAAATGAGACTTTATATTTTTAATTGATATTTGTTGGTTTTATTTTTCTTCTTTTTTTATTTCCTACTTGTCTAGAAGATACTACTTCAATAACTCCTTCCAAATTCTTTCCCTTTCTCCACCACACAAATCTTTAAAAAAACATTTTTAATTCTAGAAATATGAACAAAAAGAATGTTTTAAAAAAACTCAATAATGCTTTAAAGCAATATTATAACGGAAATGGACAAAAAGG
>SDBV01003781.1_pt1 | contig 22058 bp, 53 predicted proteins | sample 2277081 | NCBI WGS metagenome assembly SDBV01 (sample SAMN10402039, study PRJNA504765) | marine sediment metagenome | isolation source: marine sediment core GS10_PC15, 223 cmbsf | place: Arctic Ocean: Southern Knipovich Ridge | collected 2010 | reverse complement strand
AATCTTTACCAGAACTTACACAAAGTAGATTGAGAGAGGGTTCTTTAGCAGGACTTAAAGGTATTCAAAGAAGAAAGGCAATTGAACAAGCAAAAAAAACTATTTCTGAAAGACAAGCTTTAGTTGGTGGTTATGGTGAGCAACTTGGAGAATTTGAAGGAAAACTTAGTGAATCTGAATCTCAGATTAAAAAATTTGAATACAGAAGAAAGAGGGCACTTAAACAGGCTCTAAAAGACTATCGTCTACGGAAAAGTATAGCAGAAGAAATTAGATATGGTGGAGGGTATCTTGGTGGAATTGAAGCACACAGACTTCCAAGTGGATATGTTCCGCCAGAACAATTAATGAGTTATGCTCCTTCAGAACAATTAATGAGTTATGCTCCTCTAAAACAAATTCCAGAACTTCTTCCACCACCCACTATGGTGAGTCTTCCTCCAACATTAGGAAAACAATATGCTACAGCAATTCAAGAGAAAGGAATTGGAACAGGTATTGTTTCTGTTACATTTGGGAAAGTACAAAGTATTGCAGAACAAATTGCTTTAGGTAGGGCGGGAAGATTTGTAGATGTTCCCATTCTTGGTACACAAGAACCTTACCAACCAACAGCAACAGGAAAATTATTTGGAGAAGTTGTTCCGATGGTTCCTTATTTTACTCCTGCTGCAGCTCCACTTTTATTAGCTGGTGGTGCAGAAAGTTTAATTTCTCCAGCAGGAAAAAGAGAGAGAGAGTTAATAGCAACATATGCACAAGAGAGATATAAAGTTCCAGAAAAATTGGCAAAAGAAATTTCATTTATTCCTGCTGTTGCAGAAGTTGGTCTTGGATATTTAGGTCTTAGGGGAGCTAAATTTCCAGAATTACCAAAGAAGATAATAACTCCAACTAGACCATTAGATATTGTTTCAAAAGGTGTTGAAGTTCAAAGACCAATATTTATTGGAGATAAACCATCTGTTATTTCCAAATACAGAATTACTAGAGAGATTGCTCCACCAAAAGAAGTTTTAGAGATTGGGAAGGTGAAAGGACCAGAATATGAGTTTATTTCATCTAGAGGTATATACAAACCTGCTCCAGAAATAATTGAATCGAGAAAAGGATTACTTGGGGCTGATGATATTTTTAAAATTAAACCAGCAAAATATGAAGTAACTGAAACTCCAGGATTAGTTTTTGGTGAGGAACCATTTGCAACATTGACTAGAAGGGGAGGGAAGGTAACTAGAATTGAACAAGTGGCAGGAGAATCATTTAAAGTAGTTCCAACAAGTGCAACAGAATTTGAGAAATTATCTAAGACTCAGAAATTTGTATGGCAAAGATTAGCTGAAGATATAACTGGAAGACCTGTTGCTTTGAAGAATGTTCCAAAGATATTATCTAAGAATAAACAATTTGTTCAGAGTTATGTGGAAACTTATAAATTAGGAAGGATTGATGTTTCAAAAAAACCAGCAGAGGTTCATTTACTGGAACCAAGAACACTTGGAAGAAGGATAAGGAGAGCTGAAGCTGGAACTGAATTTTTTAAGAGAGTAGAAACTCCTGAATATGAGGTTTATGAAGCGACAACATTCTTCAAAGATGTTACAAAACCAGGTGCTAGAGCAATTGGTGAAACCCCTAAGATGAAGATAGAATTATTGAAAGTTAAAGAACCCTTATATATTAGAAAAGGTGAACAAGTAGTTGACATATTTCAACCATCAACAATTAAAAAAACTCCTTTGAAAGATACATTTGGAATCCAAAAATTAAAACAAGAAGTTGTGTTAACTCCAAAACCATTCATTAAAACTCCAAAACCAAAAGGGAAACCAAAAGCTAAATTAGAAATAAAACCAGAGGGTGTTTCTTATTTAGGATTCCCTACAGCTACTGGAAGAGTAACATTTGAAGAAACTTTTGAAAGAGTTCCACCAGCCTTTGAATTTAGACAACCCTCAGCTTTTTATCAACCATCAAAAATAGATTATTTGCCCTTCATAAAAGAAAAACCTAGACAAATTCCAAGTGTAATTCCAATTCAAATACCAATTTCAAAAGTGAGAGTTGCTGAAAAGGTTATTTTAAAACAACTTGAAGTATCAAAACAAATTCCAAGACAAGTAAGTTTGTTAGCTCTTAAACAAGTTCCTGTATTAAAACAAATTCCAAGACAAGCTCAAAGACCAATTCAAGTGACAAGACCTTTTTTGAAACAAGAACCAATTTCAAGACCAGCAATTTATGGAAGACCGAGCCCTAGACCAAAACCCCCTAAAGAACCTAGAAAAAAACCTCCAGTGGCAATTCCATTTAGAGGAAAACCTAGAAAATTACTAAAGAAGAAAGAAGTTAAAGGAAAAATAATTCCTGAAATAAGAAGGCGTGGACTTTGGATACCACTAGGTAAAGTTAAAACTGAAAAAGAAGCTTTAGCAAGAGCGAAGAGAAAAGTTTTAGGAACATTAGCAGCTTCATTAAGATTAAGAAGAGCTGGTACTGGGGAACTTATTGAAATAAAGAATGGCTCACGATTTTTCAGACCATCTAAAAGAGAAAGAAAAGTTTTAGTTCAAAGAAGACTTATGAGATTGATGGCTCCAGGAGAACGAAGAGAAATCATTTCAGCAAGAAGAGGTAAAATAAAATGGATAAAATAATAGTCAAAGACATATCATCTCCTTTGATCTCTCCTAGTTTTTCTAGGAGAGTTTATATTAAGGAACAGATGAAAGGAGGAATAAAATAAAATGAGAGGAAATATAATTTTAAGTTTGATGTTTTTCCTAATGGCATTAGGAGTCCTAGTTGCGTTCATAAGTCCAATTAATAGTTTTTTAGATATGGCACAGCAATCAGATTCTCTTAATTGTAGAGGGTTTATATTTGATGGAAATGAAAATCATTCATTAAGCTTTAATTCAAGTTTGAATGGCGGAAATAGTGGTTCACCTCTAGCTTGTCTATCTTTGAAACTTTTTCTTCCTTATATCCTTTTAGTATTTTTGATTGCAGGAATTGGTGCAGTCTTAGTTGGTAAGGGAGGAGAGATGTTTGGGTTTGGAGATGATGGTGGAGGAGATTATTATGGAGCTTAATAACATCTTGAAAAATGAAAAATGAAAAAATTATTTATCTTAATGTTCTGTATGATTCTTTTAGTTGGAAATGTAAGTGCTCTTGAATTAAAAGATATTGACGATGTAAAAGTTTATGATGAAAATCTTAAAACATATTCATTGGATAACTTTTTTGGTTATGGAAAACATATATCAGATTTAGAATTAAAAACTCCTCAAAATTTTAAAGTTACTCGTGGTTATCAAAAGATAGCAGAGATAGAAATTAGGAATGGTGAATACGATTATGAAAATATAATTAATGGAATGAAATTATATAATATTAAAGATGGAATGAAAGAGCTTGTTAGAAATGTTGATTATAAATACAAAACAATTATTCAAGTTCCAGAATATAAAACTATTTGTGATGAAGGTTTTTCTGTAAATGGAACAGCAATAAATACAAATTGCAGACAAGAGCAAATAGGATTAAAGGATGAAGTTGAATGGAAAGATTTTACAAGGAATTCTTTACTAAAAGGAGAAAATTTAACTCTCGGTATTTTTACAGAAGTTAAGAAAGGAGATAGAATTGAGTGGGTTATTAATGTTTATGGAAATGAAAAACTAATCGCTTGGGCGAGATGGGAAGAAAGTTGGAATGTTGGGTTGGAATTATATTATAAGTTAGATGAATCTTCTGGTGCTGTTATTGATAGTATAGGAACATATAATGGAACAAATAATGGGGCAACGACAGGTGTTGATGGAATTATAAATACTGCTTATGATTTTGAATCAACTGAAAATGATTATATTAATATTACTCCTAATGGAATTGATATGACACAATATTTAAGTATAAATGTTTGGGTGATTCTAGAAGATCTTAGTTCTCTTGTTGTTATTGTATCCCCCACGGTATCTGGAGGTTGGACTTTTCAAGTTCAATCAGCTGGTAGTGTTGCTTTTGGAAAATGGGGAATAGATGGTGTAGATACACTAACAACATACAATCTTTCAATAAGCGAATTATATATGTTAACTCTTGTTTATAATACAACAGGTGCAAATTTCTTTGTAAATGGGACATTAGTTCAAACCTCTGCATACTCTACTGTATTTTCAGATCAAGATTATTATATTGGTCAAGGTGTTAGTGGAGCTGTCCCTTTTGATGGAGTTATGGATGAAATAAGTGTATGGAATAGGAGTTTAACAAATACAGAGGTCATTAATTTATTTGATGCACAAAAAGATGGTTTCATAAGTGGGCAGTATACAACTGTTTTTGGAGAAATAACTTTAAATTCTCCTATTGATAATTTTAATTCATCATCTCAAACAATAAATTTTAATGGAACAGTTACATTTCCTGATGGTATTACAAATAATAGTCTGATTATTGACGGAATCTTAAATGAAACAAATTCTTCTGGAATTAATGATACAGATTATCTTTTTACAAAAACCTTTACAGATGGAAATTATAATTGGACTTATGAGGCTTGTAGTAGTAGTAGTGATTGTATAACAGCAATAACAAGAAATTTTACAATAGATACAATCTTTCCACAAATAAACATAACTTATCCCATAGGAACGATAGATTTTCACGAGATAAATACTAATCTATCTTTAAATTGGACTGTTAGCGATTTAAATTTAGATTCTTGTTGGTATGATTGGAACGGAACAAATGTAAGCGTAACTTGTTTAGATAATCAAACTAATATAAATATCACTGATGGGACAAATGTAAATTTAATATTGTGGGTTAATGATACTTCTGGAAATACAAACAGTTCTTTTACATCTTGGGATTATTTAGCATTTCAAAATTCAATTACTTTTAATTCAATTACTTATGAAACAGCTTATGAAACTTATCTTCTACAAATTATATCTAAAAGTGGAGTAACTCCTTCTAATGGGAGATTTAATTATGGGGGTACAGAATATACTGCAACAATTACTCCCACTGGGGGAAATAATTATAACATATCTGGTAGAAGTCAGGATATTCCAACTGTAGGGGGTGCAACAGATAATTCTTTTAATTTTACTTGGACTTCAGATAGTAGTGATATAGGTACATCAAATTATAATCAAACAGTTTATCCAATTAGTTTTAGTATGACTTTAACAAGTTGTGATGCTGGAAGTCTTAATTATCTTAATTTTACTTTTAAGGATGAAGCTGATGATGCTGATTTAAATGCTTCTAATGATTTGACTGATGTTAATTATTGGCTTGGAAGTGGAACAGTTAGTAAATCATTAATAACTTCAAATACAACTGATAATGATTATTATGTGTTCTGTCTTGAACCACAAAATAGAACTTTAACATTAGATATGGTATTCAAATATTCTAGATCAGGTTATCCAATTAGAACTTTTGCTTATGATGGTGATAGTTTTACAAATGAAACAACTAATCAAACACTTTATTTGTTAGCAACTGCAGATGGGATATATTCTTCTTTTAATATTATAAATTCTGTTGGAAATCCTATACAAGGAGTTAAGGTAATAATAGAAAGACAATTTAGTGGAGTTTGGACTGTTATAGGTCAAGATACTACTGGGAGTGATGGTTCAGTAACATTCTGGGTTAATCCTAACTTCCAACATAGAATAACGGCAGAAAAAACAGGATATACTACTGGAATTGTAACAATCACTCCAACACAAAGTACTTACACTATGACTTTAGCTTCTTCATTAGAAGAGGGAGGTTATATTTCTGAACTTCCAGGACTTAAATGGGTAGTATTGCCAGCAATAGGAACAATTCCTTCAGGGAACAATAATTTTAATGCTACAGTAACTTCTACTGAATCTAATCTAGAAAATTGTAAATTTGAATTATTGAACTCAACAAATTCATCACAAGTATTAGCTATAACAACAGATATAACTAATTCCTCTTATTGTTATCTAACTATTACATATGGTGCAACAGAGAATAATAATTTGTTTGGAAGATTGTCTATTGATACAGATAATACTACTGGGTTTGTTGTTGTTGATTCAGATTGGAAATGGATAGTTCAAGATATTGAAAATAAAGAATGGAGAAGTATAGGTTCTTTTTTTGGAGATTTAAGAACAATTGGGGAGTTTGGAGAAGGAAATGAAGCCGAATTCTCTAGAATAGTTTTCTTTTTCATCTTAATTACAATTTTTGTAGGAGTATTTAATTACTTTACAGGAGTTGAATTTACTAATCCAGGAATAAGTTTAATTGTAATATGGGTTATTGTTTTGATAGCTTCTGCATCAGGGTTCTTAACTTTTGATTCTGGAAGTTCAAATGTTAATGATAGGATTGAACAATGGGGATTCTTTTTCATACTTACCTTAATGGTTGGTGGGTTTATATTAAGTACAATGAGGAGGGCACAAGAATAAAATGGGAAAATTTGCATACGCTTTAACAACAATATTTTTTATTGAAATGGCTCTTTGGTTATTCGGAGGAGCAGAATACTCTAGCACAAGTTTGTTCAATCTTGTAACCAATCCTTCATCCATATTAACTAATCCACTTTATATCATTATCCTGGCTGGTGTAGCTGTGTTCGCTGCAACACAGATTATCCCAGGAAACTTGTATCAAATAAATGTATATGGGATTTATGCAGGATTTGCTGCTGCAGTTTTAACTTTTGCAACTGTAATAGCTCATCTATCCACATTTATCTATGGGGAGTTGAGTGGAGTCAGTGAAGCATTCGCACTTCCAATCACTGCAATAATCACTGCACCATTATTAATCTTTTATATAGTGGCTGTCTTTGAATGGATAAGGAGTAATTAAAATGCCAACAGATGTACTATTTCCAATTTATGAAATACTGGTAGAGAATATATTCGGAAGCTTCGGGTTAGCAATAGCTGGAGTAGGATTAGCAATGGTTCTAATTTTACTGATGACTAGAACAACAACTATTTTCCTTTACTATTGGATGATGTTTTATTTTATGGTGATGTTTACACTTTATTTCGGTGCATTAGGAATGGTTATAATGTTCATTTTGTCGTCAGGATATTTCACTTATAATATAATTAAAATATTCTTTAGACAGGATTAACTTCCTACTACCTTTAAATATTAATTATACTAGTAAAATACAATGGCAAAAAGATTATCTGGAAAAGAGGAAAGAAAAATATTGCGTTCTGTAACGGAAAAATTAGAGAGAGCTAGACTTAAAAAAGAAGAGAAATTAAAACTTAAAAAAGAAAAGGGAATTAAAGCACTTACTGGTTTATTTACTAAGCCTAAAAAAGGAATTAAAAAAGAAAGAAGAGCTTTAGGTAAAAGAGCTGCAGGTGTTAAAAGATTGCTTGGGGGGATTCAAACTGTGGGAAAAAAGATTGGAAGAGGAAGACCATCAGGTACATTCAAATATGGAATCCCAATACAACAATATAAGAGACTACAATCAAGAAAAAGAGCTTTGTATGATGTTTACAAAAGAAATCAACTTATGGAACTTCAAAGGAGAGGATTAAGACCTGAACAAATAAGAGAATTACAACTTAGAAGGACTATTCAAGAAAAAGGAATAGTTCAAGTTCAAGAACCTTCAGGACCTATTGAAACTCCTGCAAGTGTTATGCATCCTGTTGATGATGATTTAGAATTTAGGAAGTTTAGAGCAGATAAAACAATCTCACCAAATACTCAAATGATGTTAAGACGATTGAGGAAAACTCAATTGAAATCAGAAAGAGATGATGTAGATATGCAAAGAAGATTAAAAGAAAGAAAAATGGTTGAAGGTGCAGGAAGTATTTTAGATACACCTTATATCTTTAACAAACATCAATTCAATGCTACTGGTGTTGAGGAAAGTAATATTCTTAATGCTCCAAATGTATTTAAGGAAAGTCCAGATAATCCCCATATACTTAAAACAAATAGACCTAATATTTTACAAACAGCAGAAGGAGGTAATAGTTTAAACTTTTTTTAAAATGATAAAAATACAACTAAAACAAAAAAATGAATAAACCAACAAAAAAGATTGGTAAACCTAAAGTAAAAGATAAAATATTTGATTTAAAGAGACCAGAATTTTCTCAGATGCAAATGAGGGGAATGAGAAGATTAAGAACCTCAAGGAAAGATACTGGGATGATGGCAAGAGTTGAAAGAAAGAAATCAATTAAAGATTGGAAGAAAAAGAAAGAATCATTTTATAGTTATGGAAAATAAAAAAAACCCTTGGATAGTTCATTTGAGTAAGTTTAGGAAAGAGCACCCAAAACTTTCCCAAACAGAAATAATGAAGGAAGCCAGGAAAACATATAAGAAAAAATAGGATTATTAAAATGAAAAAGATTAATGATTTAATGAAGAAGTCCACTAAAGCAGTATGCGGAATAACAGAGAGGGAACTAAGTATTTCAAAACATAAACTTTCAAGTACAATAAAGACTCTTAAAAAATCAGGACATTATATTGTTGGGACCAGTTATGGTAAAACACCAATGAAAAAAGTGTGGTTTATTAAGGGGGGAGCATTATGATGATTGCAAAAAACATATTAAAAATAGTTCCAGGATTACAAGCTACATCAATACTAGCTAGAAATATTCCTAAGAACTTTAAGATGAAGCCATTAAAGAAGATGGAAATGAAAAAATCAACAAAAAATATAATTAAAATTGGAGCATTAAGTTTAATTGGAATTGCGTTATTAAAACCAACTTCTAAATTAATAAATGATTTATAATGAAAAAAGAAATATTCATAATTAAGGAGGGTATTAAATATGCCAGTAGGTGAAGGTAATAAGCTTATTTTAGCTTTTTTAACACTTATGATAGGTATAGTCTTTGTTGGAGTAATTGCCACTAGTAGTTTAGCTGTAACAACTACAACGGTTGTAACAGATGAAGGGATTAATATTGGTAGTGCAGTTGTGGATGGACAAGTTAATGAATCATTATCTAATTTTACATTAACAAATGTTCCAAGTGGATGGCAAGCACAAAGTACTGATTGTAACGCAATTTCTGTTTCAGCTTACGGTAATGTTACAGAGGATTTTACTTTAAATACAGACTATGAAGTCTTTGGTGCAGATGGTATAATTCATGTATTAAACACTACTACTACAGAAAATGGTGGTAATAGTACTTTAGTAGATTATACATATTGTGCAGATGATTATTTACATTTGAATTGGGGAAGAACATTAGTTAATTTAATTGGTGGATTCTTTGCAATTGCATTGTTGTTAATCAGTGTAGGACTTTTCTATAGTGTTGCGAAAGATAATAATATATTTTAAGGCTAAAAACCATAAGTGAAAAGAATTTCACTTGTCTAATCTATTGATGTAGCTATGCATATAAATTTGAAAATGAAAAAGAAAGCAAGAGGTAGAAAACCAGCAAAGAAAAAGTCTGGAAGAAAGCCAGGTAGAAAAAAGAAAAGAAAGTAGTTTCGTAAGAAACTCTTTCTAGAATAGAATTTCAGTATATTTGTTTAGAAGTTTCTCTACATCTTTTCCAACAAATTCATATTTAAAATTTTTTTTATTACCTATTTTTTTTATTATTCCTATTTCTTCCATTTCTTCCAGGATGAGAAAATGATATATCCTTGGGACATTGTGAATTCTTCTTCTTAATAACTCTCTGACATCAGCGTAGCTAATAAAAACATTACTATGAGATTTCTCTTTCATTAATTTGTAGATAAAAAGGTAAAGTATGGGAATCTGTTTATTCTTCCAATTAATCATTAAATCCTAAGATTTTAAAACCCTCCTTGAATATATATTTTCTGGCTTGTAAGATTGATTAATACTTCTCTACAAGTTGAAATATCATAGTTGTATGCCCAAGCCATGAATAAAGCCATTATAATCATAAATAAAATAGTCCATTCATAGATATTCGGCATACGGAATAAGTTTTTCCAATTCCCACTACCACGCTTTCCAATGACTGGTCCGTATCTCTTTTCATACCATTTAACTTTTTCCGAGTCTGATAAGTTGTTCATTCTAAATCTCCACATTCCACTTCTTTAATTGGTGTTCTAAAACTATCTATTTTAGTCCATTCTGCCCATTCATTAATAACATATCTATTATCAACTTCTTCACGAATAAAACATCTGAATGGTCTTGCATCTAGATTGTCTTGACATTCAATTAGTTTTTTATCCATGTGATTTTGATAAGCATAAACATAAGAGCCAGTCAAAACTAAAAGGAATATTCCAAATCCTATTATTCCTTCAGCAGTACTTTTTCTTCTTTTAAGTTCTTTTTTATCCATATTTAATTATCTCAGTTTCTTCTCCACCAATATCTTCAAATTTATCTCTTATTGCTCCAATCCCTACACCTATCCAATGAAATAATAAATCAAATGGTTCTTTCAAGGCTTTGTAGAATAATACTGCTCCAAGTAATATAATTATTGTCATTATTGTTGTATCAATCCATGTCATTTTATTTAAATAATTCCTCCAAATCTCATAATAAAAACCCTAAAATAAATAAAATAAATAATGTTATTGGAAGAATTATCTTTACGAATATCCAAAACACCCACATCTTTTTACTTACCTTTTTATTTTGTTTTTTAGCATCTTTTCTGAATTCTCCCCATGCCTTTAGTCTTTCTTTTCTCTTTTTCTTATTGAATAAATTTACAATGATGATTAATGGTATAACAATAAATATTTTTAAAATAGTTCCAATTGCTTCTGATGATTTTGAAACCATAGTACTAAGAAATGAAAAGAAACCTATGAAAGCAAAGATAATAAAAATTAAATGATAAGGTGATTCTTTAAATGCTGAATCTACAATAAAGGTTGCAGCTTGAGTTATTGCTCCTTCTAAACTCATTTTTCAACCTCTTCATCTAATTTACCATAACAGATAACTTCTGCAGCCCCATTTTTAACTTGTGAAGTTGCAAATTTAATATCATAAACTCCAGGATACTTATCCATTAATTTTTGATAGGCTTCTCCAAGGGCATCTTCAATCATTCTTTCATAAGCTACTAAATTCATACCTACTAAATCTCTTAGTCCTTGAAGGTAATCTGACAACATATGTTTTGTTTTTACAGTAACTGCAAAAACCACTCTTGTTTTTTTCATTTGAATAATACTTTTAGTTCTCCTTTAGTTGGTTTTTTTGAAAAGTAAAACTTAGCATACCATAACCATTCATTAACTTCTCTTTCCCTTTTTCTTTTTTCTCTATTTTTTGATTTCTTTGCTTTACTTCTTCTTTTTGTTGGTTTATAATATTTGAATTTATGTTCTTCAATCTCAAAAAACTTGAGATACTTTGAGAAATCTTCTTTAGCATTATAATCTAAGAGAACATTATTAAATAAAGGTATCTCACAATAGTATCCTTCTTCATTACCATATTTAACATCTTTCTCTTTAAACAAGGCAATTTTTTTCCTAGCTAAAGCTGCTTGGAAGTTTGGATAAACATTAGCCCAATATTTTCTAAATGGATAATAGATAAATAGTGGTGGTAAAAAGAATAATAATAAAAGTTTAATACCATTTAAATTTAGAAAATCTCTTATTGAATCAAAAGAAAAAAGAGAAATATATCTTTCACAAAGGTCGTACCTAATATAATCATAATTAATTATTGCTTCAACAGGATTATGTGCAACACAAATAGTATATTTTTGTAATTCTGTTTGTTCATAACTATCTAAATAAGACATTTCTGCAATTCCCGTAATATCAAATAATATTTGGGAAAACATCATTAAAACCATCCATCCCAGAAAAATATATTGAAGCATGCTACCTTCAAATCCTTCTCCTTTCTTTGTGGGATATGAAAATCTAACATTTGGTTTCACTCCAGAGTAATCTATCTTTATTCTCGCATTTTTAGCGTTGTTCCCTTTAAATTTTGTAACCATTTTTTATTTAGTATATATTAACGATTGGGTCTCCTCTAGTCTTAGCGACTTTGGGTTTGATTTCATCTTCGATTTTATCTGCTTCTTCTTTTATCTTGTCCACAGATTTTTTTACTTTGTCTTCATTCATTTTTGAACCTCCATTAATTTATTTAGATAAACATCTTTGAATATTTTAATAGGAAATATAAATTATTTGTTATGACTAATCCATAAGCTATCATTAATATGTAGAGAGCAATTAACTGTGATTTAAAAGCGAAATTGAGTATTGAAAATGCTAATAGTAAAGTTGCCAGTGAAATAACTCCCATAACGAAACTTCCATTATATAAACCAAATTTTTCAAAAGACCATTTAGCCATAGGGTTTTTTTCTATTAGAAATGGGTCTTCTTTAACAGCATCTGGAAAATTGTTCCATGTTTGTTTAACATTTGCTACAGTTATTCCTTTGTCCAGGAAAATTAATACTAAAAAAATAATAATCAGAATTGAGAGTTTCATTTTACTTTAATCAAACCTTTTAATTTACAATCTTTTGTTATAAACTTGTCTAAGTCTTCTTCTGTTTTACAAGAATTATATTCTTCAAAATCTTTTCCTTTATTGGCATCCATGATAAGAGCAGCCATCATTCTTAAATTTCTACTATTAGAAGTTGTTAATTTATTTAGAAGAACTTCATCTAAAGGATATATTTGTAATCCTTCTTTCCAAAGTTCATCAATGTATTTTACTACTTTTCCATCTATTTCAAACTTAATAACCTTCCTTTGAGGTCCTATGAATGCTATTTTTATCATTTATTACCTTAGTTCTTTATAAAGAAGCTCTAATTTGGCGAATCTATAGTTCAAATTTCAACGATTTATGAAATTGGGTCGTAGTAGTTGTCTAAGAACTGTTTTAACATCACAAACTGATAAAATGACAGTAAAATCATTACCCACCAACTATCTCCTGGAATAATCATTGCTAAAGCAACAATTAGGATTGTTGGAAAGCCAATTAAGAAAAAACTAAGAACTTTCTTATCAGTTTTCTTAGGTTTTCCTATTTCCGTTTTTTTACTGTTTAACATTTTAATCTACAACCAAACTTCCTAAATTTGTTTCAATTCTCTCAAGTCTTTCTAAGACATCTGATAAAACTTCTAATATTACCGCTTCACCTTCTCCAACAACTTCTCCTGACTCTAAATCTGCAATTCCTCTTCTAGCTTCCTGAGAAAATAAACCAAATCTCTTTCTACTGATTTCTTTTGTTGGTTTTGGCAAATTTTTAATTGTTTGTTTTGGTTTAGTAGAAAGATTTTTCCTTTTAGATAAAACCTTAGCTTTTGCTTCTTGCTTTTCTAATGCTTCAAGGTCTTCTTCTTCTAAATCTTCATCATCTAATCCTTCGTAATCTTCATCAGTATCTTCAACTTCTTCACCCTCTGGATTTTTAACCATTTTTTTCTGGACCTCCTTTCAATTCTTCAATTTCTTTCTGAAAATCTATTGCTTCCATATATGTCTGATACTGAATAAAAGTTGTAGTTAAGAATCCACTCATAAAAATAAATGCAGCTACTCCATTTATTGCCAACATAATTCTATACCAAAGTGGAAATTCTAAATAAATAACTAAATAAGTAATTGTTATCATCATTCCAATTAACATTAAACTCATAGACATCATTGATGCTTCATATTGAGTTCTCATATCTATCTTAGCCATAGCTTTTGCTAAAAAATTTGGGAATATGTATTTATTTTTTATCTCTTCCATTAATAATCTCCTCCACTCATACTATCAAAGATTAATCCTCCACCATATCCTAAGACTAATGCGATACCTAGTCCAGAAATAAAAGCCCATGTAAAACTTCCAAAGAGTGTTATTACTACAAAGTAACCTACTAAACCACCAATAAATGCAAACCAAGGATTAAATTCAATTCCTATTTCTTCTCCACCCCATTTTCTCACAATTGCTATAATAAAAAATAAAAGAACAAATCCTAATCTTCCTTTTAAACAAGATGCAGAAGCTACATATCCTCCCTGCTCTGCTGCAAAACCTGCACAGCTTAGTACATTGTATGGCATTTATTTATCTCCTTTTTTGATAATTTCAAATTCTTTAATATCAATTACATCACCTTCTTCTGTATTCAAAATCTTAACATCTTCCCTATCTAGAACTATTACTTGACTTGCTCCCCACTTCTTTATTATTTTTTTCATTTACCCTCTTGTTAAATAGAGTTAAATTACATTTAAAAGGCTTTCGGTCGATTTGGCTTTGCACGAAAATTAATTTAAATGTAATCCCCAACAAACAATACACCCTCCAAATAATAGAGTATAAATTCTTGAATTAAATTCATCTGCAAATAAAATTCCTAATCCACTAGCCATTGTTATTCCAAGTAGTAATACAAAATAAAGTTTATCTTTATTATTCATTTTGTTTTCCTCATGCTTTTCGTCCTTCAAGTTTATCTAATATCCACCAAGTCAAATGTTTACTTCCTACTGCTATTGTAAAAAAAGCAATTAAATTTGGAATCATTCTCCAATTAATCCATACCCAAGTTACCCCTTCATCTTTACCAGTTCCAAAAATTGAAATAAAGGTTACAACATAAATCATAACAAAGAAAATTACTATTAATGTGTACATTAAAACTTCTTTGTTCCTTGTTATTTTCATTTTGTTCGTTTAACCCCTAATCCTTGAACTTCTTTCTCAACTTCTTCTAACTTTTTATAATATTCTTCAAGCCATTGTTTAGTTGTTAATCGTTTTTCTCTTAATTTAATTCCTAAATTCTCTGCTAATCTTTTTCCAAGATGTGTCAAAATCTCTTTCTTTTCTTTTTTTCCAATATCTAATAAAATTTCAATTATTGATTCATTTGAAGTTCCACCATAATCTATAATTCCTTCCTTAGATCCAAAAATATAATTATCACTAGAACCATAGAGATAGAAATATGGGGAATTAAATCTTAAATAACTCATTTTCCCTTTGCCCCTACTTTGCGTTTACTAATCATTCTCTGGTGCCTCTGCACTCTCATGGTCTATCATATTTAATAATTCTAATTTAATATCTTCTAGAACACCTATAAGGAAGTAAGCATTAATAGTTACTCCATACTCCCAGTTTATTATTGGTCTCCCAGTTTCTGGGTGAATTTCTGAATAAACATTTATTAATTCTTTTCTAATTTCCATTTAATTCTCCGAATCTACCCATTTTATATCCCCACATTTTTTACAATGTAATTCTACTCTAATAAAATCAAAACTACTATCAAAATATATATACTCCCTAGTCCATTTACTTCTACTTTGTTCTTTCCAAATATGTTTACATTTATTTTTCTCTTCAAAATAATAAATCAAACAAGTTATTAGTAAAATTATTAATGAAAATAATCCCCCTAATATAAATACTATTAATTCTTTTTCCATTATTTTTTACTCTCCAGTTTAGTTTTGCGTCTAGTTAATTTTCCAAAACCCTTATGACATTTACAAGGTTTTTCTATCATTTCTCCAGTATCCATATAATGTTCAAGTTCTGGAGAACAATAACTCAAATCTGTTTTATTTAATTCCATTTCTTTAATTACCTCTAATGCGAATGTTCTTTAAAGTGACTAGAGGGATTCTAACCCCCGACCCTCTGCTTACAAGGCAGATGCTCTAACACTGAGCTATAGCCACATTTCATATTTATCTTTTCTTTCTTAATTCTAAAAGATTAATAATCTCTATGAAAGCCTTCTCCAAAACATTAAGTTCTGGTATAACCCTATTCTTAAAATTGTTTAACAACTTTATCACAGCCTTTCTTATCTTGTTCTGGTTAGTCTCCAATACCTCAATCCTTTTTTCAAGTTCTTTTAATTTTTCATTCATTTTTAAACTCCTTGTAAATTATTTTTCCTCTTTGTTTAGATTTTTTTCCAATGAATATTTTACTAAATTTATGATTATCTAATAACCATTTACATTTCTCTTTCTCTTCCCTAGATAAATATCCCTCAGACTTTACTTCTACTCCAATTATTGTTTGATGAATTTGTGAACCACAATGAGCCATCGTTTCCCCCAGATAAAAATCTCTTTCATCCCATATTTCAGGAAAGCAAATAAAATCAGGAAATCCACTACCTAACATCATAGGTATCTTCTTTCCTCTGAATTTATTCTTTGCCTTGACTAATTTTCCAGTTGTTCCTTCAGGAATATTTAAGATTAATTCAACATTATTTGTCCACTTGTCAACAATCCAACCTTTAGATTCTAAATCTTTTCTGACTTTTAACTCAAATCTAGCTCCTGCTTGTCTTGATTTCTTCCCCATTTCTGATTTTGTTATCATTTAAATTCTCCTAAGAGTTTGTCAATCTCTTCTAATACAAAATCTGCACTTATATCTCCAGAAGTTGGAGATTGATGATCTTTTAGTATATTTTTCAATAATCGGATGAACTCTTTATCTAACCCTTTATTCAACTCTATAAAAGCAGAAATATCAAGATTTCCATTTCTAAATTGTTCTAATAACTCTTTCTTTCCATCACTCAATTTGAAAGGTGAGCCCGAAGATTGAAATTTTACGGAGTCTAAAAGTGGTTTAGAAACGGTTTTCTCGGGCTCTTTGTCAACTAGAGGTCGACTATGATTTGAACATGATGGGCTTTTAAATATTTCATATTGATGTCCATAAATTTTACACTCGTCTGAAGGATTACCATCAGGAAGACAATTAACACAATATCTAACACAGCCTTTGTTTTTAGTTCTTTCATAATGAGCTTCTACTCTATCAATAAGTTTTATATTTTCATCTTCGGAAGGGATGAATTGTTTGCAATCACATCTTTTCCATAATTTCCTATTATGTCCACATCTTCCAACTCTATTTCTGTATTTATGTTCCCAGTCTTCATGTCCACAGTTTTTGCATTTCATTTTTCAAGATATTCCTCACATTTACATTCTTTAACTAAACATTCTTCATAATACTCTTCAGTTTCTTTGTGGTCTGCCCAACTATGCTGACATTCATCACAATTCTTTTGTTCGCATAAACTTTTTCTCATTTTAAATCCTCTTCGGTGATGTTGAAGAATCTTTTAAAATCAAGCTTATACATTCTAATTTTTCTTTTATCAAACTCTTTAACCCACTTAATTGCTTCTTGTTTTAGAGTAGATTTTATAGCATCATCAAATGGTTTATCTATATCTAAGTTCAAATCTTTCAGTGTTTTTAGTTTCATTTTAATATTCCGAGTCTTTTGTTCTATTTCTATTACTTCTGTAGAACCATAAGGTTCTCTTCCAGTTGGATTTCTGCATATTCTCATATATCTTTTTTGTTTTTCCATTTCTTTTAATTGAGATAATATTTTTTTCTCTGCTATTTTAGACCAATCTAATTTCTTATGTTTTCTAAATTCTGCATCAATTCTATTTTTAATCCACATCTTTACCCCTGTCTTTTTCCCAATCTTTTTGAATCCAATATTCATTTAATAATTCATCTATTTCACTTATTGATATAACTGAACTTCTTCCTTGATTTCTTACAAGCCTTTTTACTTTAATAAAAAATTCTTGATAATGTTTAAGCTTTTCTTCTATGTTCATTTTTCACTTGTTTCACACACTTGTTTAAATTTTACCTGCATCTAAAATCCCCCATTTAAATTGAATACCTAATAAAACCAATCCTTCAATTGATAATCCAACAATAAATATTGTTCCAATAATTTGAACAATCTCATTCATTTACTTTCTTCTCCTGTAAAACGAACATCACAATTACTATACCATTCTTTTAAATCCCAGAAAGATGGGAGATTACAATATTTCTCGTGAACTTCTGAAACTGATTCAAAAGGATATTTTGTTCTATTTAATTTCTCTAAAGTTACATAATCTAACTTAACACAAGTTGGTCCAAAATTATTTGTATATTCGTATATCCAATTCTCCCCAAATTCCAATTCACAAACATGAGAGTAATAAACAGTTGGATTAGTAATATAGAATCTAAGTCCAATAAAAAATAATATTGAGATAAAAAATATTACAATTATAACTGCAATTAATGTTGCTAAATTTTCTTCTTTCATTTTGTTCGTCTCCCCCCTACTTTGCGTTCTTTTTGTTCTTCTTTGAATCTAATTATTAATCCGATTATAAATAATAATGAAACAAGTCCTATAGCAAAATTAGGAGATAAATCATTTGTGTTCCAAACAAATATTGCAAAAAAAACATTGAAAGATAATATGAAACAAATTAAGTAAATGTCAAATATTTCTTTTAATAGAATTGTTTTAAATGTCATGTTCGTTCTCCTTCAAGTTGGCGTCCTTCAATCTTTTGTTTTAATTTTTCTTTCTTTGGTAAATAAGTAAAAATTCTAGAACATTTTTTTGTACAAGTCTTTGCATTCCTATTTCTATAATTTGTTTTTGCATCCAATAATACTCTTTTTCTTCGTGTAGTTCTAATCTTAAATTCTTTTCCACAAATTATACAATTTCTTTTTATTATTTCATTCATTTATCACCCTCCAACATTTTAGCGAATTCTTCCTTAAATTTATTCCCTATTTTCTCCTCATCAATATTCTTTTGTCTTAACTTCTTCACATGTTCACTTAGATGAGCAACATCCTTTTTTATTTTAGCCCATGCTTGTTCTGGTTGTAATGGATTTTCCTTTCTTGTAGTATATTTTTTGTAAAGAAATTCTTTTTCAGTTTTTGTTAGATAGCCAAAAATATACCAAGAACCTAATCTTCCTTGCCTTATTGATGCTTTATCCTTTCTTTTTTCTTGTATTGAGCCTGGAACTATTGGGGTAAAGTTTCTTTTCTCTTCTCTAATCCTTTCTCTTTCTTCTTTCCTTATTCTTACTTCTTCTAATATTTCTGTTCTTCTCCTAACCCCAGCAACATTATGAAGAATATAATCTCTTTTTTCTTTTCTTTGTTTTCTTAAACATTTACAACATTTCCACTGTCTTCCAATTCTTTTAATATCTGGTTTAGCTTTCTTTTCATTACATCCTGCCTCGCAAAGATATTTATCGCCTTTTTTCATTTCCTATATATGTTGGTGGAAATTTAGTTAGAGAACGAAAATTACAATTTCTGTTTGTGCAATGTTTTCTTCTTTCTTTTATAGCATAAATTGGTTTAGATTTTTTCCCAAAAGGATAGTTCTGTCTTCTTTTATCAATAACAACAACTTGCATTCTCCCACACGATGGACATTTCTCTTTTCTAGTTCTTTTTTCCTCTTTTTTTCCCTTGAACATCACCACTCTCCTTTTTTAATTTACTACAACAAAAATCACACCCATGAGTTGCACTTGAACCTTTAGGATACCAAACTGTATGACTCACTCCATGTTCACAAGTCCATTCAACTCTTCCATCCATTCTCAATAAGAATTCTTCAACAGGCTTATTATATTTCTTTGACATCTCTATAATCTTTGGATGTGTTTTCATTCTATCACCTCACACTCATCATCAAGTTCATCAAGTCTCTCTAAAGCAGTTTTATATAAAGTATAATTTGAAAAATGAATAGTTGAGATAGCATTTAATTCTAAACCATCCTCAACTAAACTACCATAATCACATTTGAATTTGATTGTCCAACTAGAAAATTGTGCTTGACATTCTTCAAGTTCATCTCTTAAATCGTTAGGGGATTCTGCAAAAGCAAGTATTACAATAGTAAAAATAAATCCAAACATAACAACAATTGCCATCTGTTTCCACATATCTCTTCTTTTTCTAATTCTTTCTTTCTCTTTTAATAAAATATCATACATTGTTTTTCTTTTCTTATCCATATAACGCCTCCATCTTTTCTGGGAAAAGTAAGTCTTTCAAGTTCCTGAACTCAAAACCAAATAACCTATTCTTTAAAGTAAATATTTCCCATCTACTTTTGAATCCTATATTGATTTCAATCTTTTTTTTCTTTGTTCTCATTTTTCACTACCACACATATTAATTAAGAATGAAGTAATTGCTACTGAAAAAAATAATATATTTAAATAAAAGAAATAATTTTCATGGAATATTAACTGTAATATACCAGATACTATTTGAAAAAAAGTTGCTATAAAACCAAGATAGAATAACTTACTCATTTTAATTCCTCTAAATCATCCTGTATTTGTTTTAAGATTGTCATAACTCTTTCATCAAATTTATTAGACATTGCTGCAAGACTTTCAACTCTTGATTTAAGATAATTAAGTCTCTTAGATGTTATTTCTTTTTTTACTCCTTTTTGTTGGTGAATATAAATGTTATTCAGTTTTTGATGACATTCTTGGTGAAGTGGCATTAAAATATTATACTTTGGTTTTAACATTACAGGAATTGCATGATTTTTAGTTTTACTTTTTGGTCCTGGACTTTTCCCTGTATTTTTAGTAAAGTTCACTTCTCCACACATGAAACATCTACCTATATCAATTTTTATTACTTTATTCATCTTTACTCCTGTCTTTCAAATTGCGAAACTTTTCATCGTTGTTTAAATATCTTGTAACATCTCTTGTTATAATATAAACTGAAGTAATAGAAACCATTATTATAAATAATACTACATCACTTTTAAGATACCAAAACATTCCCCACACTAAAATTAGCATTGTATATAACATCAAATGTTTTTTCCAATATACTTTCAAAAATTCATTCATTTTTTACTCCTTTGGTTTACTTTACGCAATAGAAATATCATCATTAATAATGCAATTATACAACCAATTAAAATTGCTATCCTCATGTTTGAACAATTAATATTAAATAATGCTACTTCAAAAGTAGTGTTACAGATCATTCTTTAGTTCCCCTTTCATTTAGTTTACGCATTTTAACAAAACTCCATTGGATTCATTGAGTTTAACTCATCATCTAAAAAATTTCCTTCTGGATGTTCTTCAGTATGATTATTTGGTTCTTTCTTTTTTGAATTTACTAATTCTGCAAAATCTATAAAAGATATTTCCCTATCATATTCATCAAATATTTTTACATCTTTTTGGCTTAGAAACATAAACCATTCTTTAGCTGATCTTATATCATCAGTAGCATGAAAACTGAAAGTCCATCCAAAACTTGATTTTCCAATATGTGTTTCCTTCTTTGCATGATTACATTTATCACAAATTTCCTCTCTTGCATAAAAATTAGTTCCCATCAGTACTCCTTTGGTTTAAAATCTGATTTATTCTTGCTATATTCTTCCTTACTTCTGGGGGATGAAAACCTTGAAGTTCTTTTCTAGCCCTATTTTTTAAATTCATATTGTGAAGTTGTAACTGATTTTTTAATTTTAATAATTCATCTTTTGATTTTCTATTCAATTCAGAATATTCAATCTTTATTTTTACTTTTTCCATTACTTATTACCTCTTTCATTTAAATTACGAATTACCATCTTGCCCATTCCTCAATCTCACTTTGATTAATTATGGTGCTATTAAATTTTTTATCATACCAATCCTCATAAAAATAATCATCTTGTTTAATATCTACTATTGGATACTCAACACTTTCAACTGCTTCTTTAGTATTATTATCCATCTCAAATTTAATAGTAAATTCATTTGGAGATTCAATCCAAGCTATCATTAAAAAGAAACTTATTATAACTAAAGCCACACAAAAATATCCTATTGCAATTCTGGTATTCATTTCCATTATTGATTACTCCTTTGTTTAGTTTTGCGTTCATTTAAAAACCCAGATATTGAAAGAATAATTGCGATAAATAAAGGTATCAATGCTCTTAAATCATAAAATGAAATAACTGCACATGAACCAATAATAAATCCATAATCTGTCCAATCATTATGTATTATTTTCATTCTCTTTTTCTCCCTTTAGCGACTTTTTCACAAACCATCATCCTTCCATAACCACCAAAAATCGTTTTTGTGTCCAATTCTTTAGTCCCTCTTTCAATACATTTGGAAGTTATTTTAAATCCATCACATAAATAA
>SDBV01003780.1_pt1 | contig 22064 bp, 32 predicted proteins | sample 2277081 | NCBI WGS metagenome assembly SDBV01 (sample SAMN10402039, study PRJNA504765) | marine sediment metagenome | isolation source: marine sediment core GS10_PC15, 223 cmbsf | place: Arctic Ocean: Southern Knipovich Ridge | collected 2010 | reverse complement strand
ATTAATGACTCTAATCAACAATGGCACACGAGTTACCTCCTTTAGAATATAGCTACGATTCTTTAGAACCTTACATAGATAAAGAAACAATGTCGATCCATCACGATAAACATCATCAAACCTACGTGGACAAATTAAACCAAGCTATCGAAGGACATGAAGAATTACAGGACAAACCAGTAGAAGAATTATTAAAAAATTTAGATTCAATCTCTGAAGCAGTAAAGACTGCAATTAAAAATCACGGTGGAGGACATTATAATCATTCTTTTTTTTGGACAATTTTGAAAAAAGATGTTCAACCTTCTGGAGAAATCTTAGAAGCAATAAATAGGGATTTTGGAAACTACAACAATTTTGTAGAACAATTCAAGCAAGCAGCAGTCACACAATTCGGAAGCGGATGGGCTTGGCTTGTTTTAGATCCTTCAAGCAGAAAACTCGAAATCATGCAAACCCACGATCAAGAGTGCCCGTTAACATCTGGAAAAATTCCTTTGCTAGTAGTTGACGTTTGGGAACATGCTTATTACCTGAAATACCAAAACCAACGCCAAGAGTATGTTGATGCTTTTATGAATGTGATAAATTGGGAAAAAGTTAATGAGTATTATCAAGGTGCAATACAAGGGTAATCCTAAAATGCAAAAAGAATTAATCACCAAAGAAATCTTAGTAAGCGAATTGCTGGAAAAGTATCCTCAAACAGCACCGATCTTAATGAGCTATGGTTTACATTGTGTGGGGTGTGTGTTTTCAAGTTTTGATACTTTAGAAAACGGAATAAAGATTCATAGAATTGATGATGAGACTTTTGAAATGTTATTGAAGGATTTAAACAAAGCTATTTCTGAAAATTAATTTTTCTTTTTATAAAACTCAATTATCAAAGTTATTGCCAATCCAATTAAGATAAATCCTGCAATCTGATAATAAAATGGAACAGTTCCCAAGTATGAAAAAGCAAACGCAAAAGGAATTACTCCAATAATCGTTGCGAAAGCATAAGTTCTAAATTTAACTTTTGTAAACAAACTAAGTGCATAACTAAGAACATCTACTGGAGTAATCATTCTCAAAACAACAATTCCCCAAAACACTTCTTCTTTAGAAATCTTCTTTTCAATTTTGTTTATTTTTTCTAATGAAACAAATTTCTTAATCAAAGGAACACCATATTTTCTGGAAATGAAAAAAACTATGAATGAACCTAAAGTCCAACCGATAATATTGAAAATTGCCGCATAATAAACTCCCCATAAATTAGAGGCCAAAGGAATTAATGGCATCATACTGATTGGCGCAACAACAATCGCAAGAATCACAATTAAGATATAAGTAAGAATCCCGTAGAAACTATTTCCAATGATATTCTGCAAAAAATCAATATTTTGTTTTACAAGATAAGATACCAGAATAAATAATGAGATAATAAACAATGCTGAAAAAAATGCTTTAAGTTTTTGTTTCATAGTTTAAATCACACCGGTTTTCAAAATATCATCCCAAGTTTTTTCACCCAAAGCAACTAAAGCTTCTTTGAACGTCAAAATAGGTTTACTGTATTTTTCAAAATCATCTATTGCAATTCTTGGACAGGCCAATTCGATAAAAGCATCAATATAATAAAAATTCATAAGTTTGTCAGGGGTTAATTCATTCATAGTAATCATAATAACTTCCTTCCCATTTTCCTTTAACTTGTTCAATAAAAATTCAGGACTTCCAAATTTTTGCCCTGGTTTAATATCCATAATGATTCCAACTTTTTTCGCTTCCTTTAATTTTTCAATGGAGATTGCCCTTTGTTTCAAGATTTTATCTCTAAGTCCTTCCATATTTCTAACGTCATCATTGTAAACATCCAATAAAACAACTGGTTTTTCAACGGCCAAAGTTGCACCCATAGAATGAAATTGATTTCCAAGAATCAAGAAACAATCAACGTCTTCTTGTATGGCTTTCAATCCAGCATATTGGCAACCAACTATGTGTCCTTCGTAAGCCACAGCTCCAAGTTTTTTAGAAAGAATAATTTCTTTACCATTTTTTTCATAGAACTTTATTACTTCTTTAATATCATCCTTATGCTGAACAGAATAGCTCAATCCAATTTTCTTATATTTCTTTAATTTACTAATGGATTTTTTTAAAATGGGATTTAAATCTAATTCATCTTTAACTTCAATATATAAAATTGGAAAATAGGAATCAACAAACTTTGCATGGCCAAAATGAACAATCAAATCAGCTTCAATTGCTTCCGCTTCTTGAACCGCAATCGCACAACCTCCCCAAGCAGTTTCTCCAGAGAAAATAACTTCAATCCCCAAATCTTCGATAACTTTTGCAATTTCAGAAGCATTTTGCTTAACGCCCTCTGGAAGTTGCACTAAAACTTTTACTGGTTTTATTTCCTTCAATTCTCTTACAAGTTTTTCAGTTTCAAAATTTAATGTCATAATCTAATCAGAAAAAGAAGGTTTAAAGGATTTTTGGAATTTATTTTTCTAAAAATTTATCGCAAGATTATAATTTTCTTTCTAAGTTTTTAGTGTTTCTTCTAATCGCAATCCCAGGAACTAATTTTGCATACCATAAAGCATTTCCCCTCCAATTTAATGGTGCAATTTGTACCCCTTCTCCATCAGAGCATATATTGATTGTTGGAGAAATCTGAATACCTGTAAATTTTTTAGCGTAAGTTACTCCTCCGCCTTGAAATCCAATTAATTCTTCAGCATAAGGCATTACTCCAACCTGAATACCATAAAAAGTATCATCTCCTGACACCCCCAGATTTAATGATAACATGTTTTATATTAAGATAGTGTCTTTAAAAGTTTATTGTTACATCACCTTTCTCAATTTTACATTGACAGGCAAGTCTATGTTGTTTATCTCTAGCTAAATTTTCTTCTTCCTCTGTCAATTCTGAAAGATTTTCTTCTCCTTCAACAACTTCAACCATACAAGAGCCACAGACTCCTCCTTGACATCCAAAAGGAACTCCCAATTTTTCACAAGCTTCTCTTATTGGCTTCCCTTCAGGAACATCTACTTCTTCTTTTGTTTTGAAAGATTTTATTACTCCCATTTTCTCAATATGCTACTGCCGAACTAGGCACATAAGAATCTTGTTGAATTTCTGGAGTTCCCAGTTCTTCAGTTTTAAGAATAAAATTTCGACTACCTTTAAATCCTCCTCTACTCATAATTCTACCAACATCTTCAAACTCCCCATCAAGAAGTCCCCCTAATATGTATCCTGTTCCATTCTCCCTTAAAACAACACCCACCATAAAAGAAGGTTTCATATCTCCATCCATTCTTTTAGCTATTAGTAACGTTTCTCCTTCCAATCTAGATGGAACCAAATCTTTTCCTAAAGGCGTAGTCCATTTTTGATACCTTTTTTTAATACTAGCAAATCTTGGCCAATATATGTGAATGAGCCTCTTTGTTCTATAACGTAATCCAGGCGTCCCCCGTTCGTTCTTCCTAGTCTTAAACTTACATATTTTCGAACATTATCTTCCATAGAAAAACTTCAATCTAATCATTTATAAAACTTAACTTTTGCTCTTGCTAACATATTCATAAGCCGAATGGGCTGCAGTACATCCGTCGGCAACACCAGTAATTAACTGTTTGAATTGCTTATCAGTTACATCCCCTGCCGCAAAAACACCATCGACATTTGTTTCCGAAGTCATATGATTGATTTTTATTTCTCCAGCTTTGTCAGTTTTAACTCCAATTTTCTTAGCAAGATCAGAAAGGGCAACATGTCCAATCGCAACAAAAACTCCCCCCAATTCTAGTTCCTTTTTTCCTTTGTAAGGCTTGTCAAGCATAATACTTTGAATCATTTTGTCCCCTTTGAATTCAGTTAAATTTGTATTATTAATAATCTCAATTTTCTTATTCTTTTCAATTTTTTCCATGTTCACAGGTTCAGGATGTATCTGATCTCCTCGGTAAATAATGAAAACTTTTTTTGCGTATTCTGCTAACAATAAGGCATCTTTAGCAGAAGCATCACTTCCCCCAATTACTGCAAGAGTTTTATTTTTAAATAAAGGACCGTCACATATTGCACAATAACTAATCCCCTTATTTTCAAGTTCCTTGCTCCCTGGAATGTCTAACTTTCTCCATTTGGTTCCTGTTGCAAATAAAATTGTTTTTCCATGATAGTCTCCCTTATTTGTTTTAACACCAAAACCACCTTTTGTTTTCTTAACATTTTCAGCCTTCTCTTCTTTAATTGTAACTAAATCATATTCCCTAGTGTGCTCTTCAATTTTTTTTGCAAGTTCTTGCCCTGTTAATTTTTTGAAACCAGGATAGTTCTCTACAATGTTTGTTGTTGTAATAACTCCTCCGATTGGAGCCTCAGTTCCATGAGTAGTTCCTAGAAGTAAAGTTTTCAAATTTAATCGGGCAGCATACATTGCAGCAGCTAAACCACTTCCACCTCCGCCTAAGATTATAAAATCATATTCGTTTTTTGTCATTTCCTACTAAATACCCAAAGCTTTTTTTAACTTGCTTTCACTGAATCCAACAATTATTTTCCCGCCAACATCTGTAACTGGAACACTTTGTTGACCAGATTTCTTTATCATTTCTTTTGCGTTTGCTTTACTACTATCAACAAACTTATTACTAAAAGGAACTTTGTTCGCTTTCAAGAATTCTTTAGTCTTAGCACACCAAGGACAAGTATGTGTTGAATAAACAACTACTTTCTTACTGGTCTTTTTGCCCGCAACTTTTTTAACAGGTTTCTTTGCGGCTTTTTTCACGGGCGCCTTAGCAACTTTAACTTTGTCAGATTTAGAATCTTTCTTCTTCAATTTGGAAAGAATTTTCTTTATCATGGTTTCCCTCTTTTTAATTAATAACTAAAATGAAAAGTATTTTTTAAAGGTATTGAAAATAATGGTCCTACGAGGAATCGAACCTCGGTCTACTCGGTGTAAACGAGCCGTCTTAGCCGTTGGACTATAGGACCATAATATTTTGATAATTTTTTCTTTTAAAAAAGGTTTTGTTTTCCAAAAAGCTTTAAAACCCTGATATTCCTATTTTCACTATGGAAAATGACATCCCTCAAGAGATTCCAGGAATGGATTTAAACAAATACTCTTCTGTAAAAATTCCTGAACAAAATCAAATGCAGAAAGAGATGGACAAAACCAAGAAAGATTTGGAAAAATTAAAGGGATGGATTGTTAAAAAATTCCCTTTCACCGAGGCTGTTGGAGTTATTCCGCCCCAGGCAATTAAGGCTTTCATAGATGAAGAAGAACTAGGAATGGATACCTCTCGAATGAGTAAAGAAGATTTAGAAAAAATAAGTAAAAAAGTTCATTTACAAGTTATCATCCCTGAAGAAAAATTAAAAGAGATGGGAAAAGTAAGACAAGAAATTGTTAAACAAGTTGATGAGACAAAACAAAACATTTGGCTTCATATTAAAACTCCAGTGGATATTTGGGAACTTTGCCTTGATTCAAAATTTGAGCTTGCAGGGGCAATTGCAATGTCCTATCCTTTATATGACAAAGGAATTCTTGGAGCACTAAGAGTCGCAGAAATTCACAAATCTCTGGTTTTACAAAAATTTGAAAAATACGTTGTTTCATATGTTATTGCAGGAAGTTTAGTAAGGGGCGAAGCAGTTCCAACCTCTGATGTAGATATTTTCATAATCATTAATGATACTGATGTAAAGAGGATGCCTAGATTGGAATTAAAAGAAAGATTAAGAAGCATAATCTTCCAGTACATTGGGGAAGCCTCCTCTTTAGCAGGAGTTAAGAATAAACTTTCTCCGCAAGTATATCTTCTAACAGAATTCTGGGAAAGTGTAAAAGATGCGAATCCAGTTATGTTCACTTTCATAAGAGATGGAATTCCACTTTACGATAGGGGAACATTCATGCCGTGGAAAGCTCTTTTGAAAATGGGTAAATTAAAACCTTCTCCAGAAGCAATTGATATGTTTATGTCAGCTGGAGATAAAACTGTGAAGAGGGCTAAGACCGCACTTTTAGACATTTTAATTCACGACATTTATTGGGGAGTAATAACTCCGAGTCAGGCTTTACTAATGCTTTATGGACTGCCACCTCCGACTCCAAAGCAAACCGTTGCCGAAATAAAGAAAGTGTTCGTGGACAAAGAAAAAATGTTGGAGAAAAAATATCTTCTTATTTTAGAAAAAATAGTTGGATTGTATAAAGATTTTGAACACGAGAAATTAAAAGAAATTAAGGGAGTAGAAATTGATAAATTGACTCAAGATACTGAAGATTATTTGAAAAGATTAAAAGAATTAAGGGTGCAAATTGAAAAAAGATATCAAGAAAGGACAATAGAACAAATTTACAAAGATATTTTTAGTTTATTAGAAAAGACTCTTGGAAAAAACTCTCAAGAAAAAATGATTAAGGCATTTGAAAAAGAACTTATAAAAACTGGAAAACTTCCCCAACAATCTTTGAGAACTTTAAAGAATGTGGTTGATACCAGAGCAGAATTCAAAAAAGGAAAATCAAATTCTCATAAAATTGATGAAGCAAGAAAAACAGCAACTTTACTTATCAATGATTTAGTGGATTTCGCCCAAAGAAGAGATTTGATGGAAATGGAAAAAACAAGAATGAGACTAAAATATTCTGAAGATAACAAAACAAAGATGGCAGAACTAATTGTTAGCGATGGTGAAAGTTTCTTAGTTAAAGAAGGAAAGATCAAAAAAATTACTGGTAAATTAGAAGATTCAAATATGGATGAATTATCAAGATCTGTTCAAGATAAAAAAAACAAGCAAAACCTTGAAGTTAATCCAAGAGTTTTTGATCTATTGAAAAAAGAACTTGGCGATTTTAAAATTATTCTATAACTCCATCTAAATCTTTAAATAATATTTTTTTCTCAGAAAAAAATGAGTTCATTATTCCGTTCCTTAGAAAATATAAAAGAATCTCATTCGATGCTGTATTATTCTATCCATTTTCTTACTTCTTGGCCAATCAATTTTATGTTGGCTTTAAGGCATCCAAGTATGTTCAAAGAATTAAAACGTTTTGGACTTAATCAATTAGAAATGTTTGGTTTTAAAAGAGAGTTAATGAAACTACCGAAACAAGGAATATTATTTGAGTTACATTCTCACACCTCAAATTTCTCTCCAGATGCCAAAGGTGATCTTGATAGTGTGATAAATCTTTTATTCAGAAAAGGAATTGATATTTGGGCTTTGACCGATCATAATAATTCATTTGGTTTTGACCAGATCGCTTCTGGAGAATACGATTTAAACAAAAATAGATTCGGAAAAAAATATGAATTAGAATTAAATTCAGATGGAAGATCTTTAATAATAACCAGAAAACTCGATGAAAAGCAATTAGTCCTTTTGAGATCCATTGAGTATTGGACAGATATGGGAGAAATTGGAATCTATGGATATAATACTAATCTCCCAAATGAGGGGATTCATCCATATGGAATCCGGGGAAAAGATATTTCTTTAAGAGAAGCAGTAGATCTAGGAATTGAAGGAGGGGGCTTCATAGTTTTAAATCATCCTTACGATAATGACGGAATTGGTTGGACAAAAGGAGATGCAGGGATAGGTCAAGCAGTAGAAACTGTTAACAAGAATGATAAGCACAAAAAATTCAAAATAAATAAATCAATTCTCAAAAAACCTTTCAAAGCAGTGACTTCTTGGAAGAGAAAACTCATAAATAGAAATAATTACACAAAAAAATTCTTAAGGGAAGCAATTACGGCAGCAGAAGAGATTGGATCTCAAAAAAGATTTATCGCGATAGAAAAAAATGTTGCCCAAGTTTTTCCAAAATTATATTGCCCAGTAAAGGCAGGAATTTTAGCGAAAAAAATGGACCTTCCATTCGTAGCAACAGGGGATGCGCACACATTAAAGATGTACGCAAGATCAGGAGTAGTTTTTGATGAGGAAGATTATGATGCGATGTTTGATATTACTGGGGGAAATCATGCAGACACTGTGAAGGCATTAATCTCAAGCAAAAAGTTCAAGAATTATTTTAACTATCCAACATATGGTCAAATCATAGACTGGGTAAGAAGTATCTAATTAATTTATTTTCGGTTGATAAGAAACTTTAAAAACTAATTTTATTCTCATTTAGTATGGTTAAAGGGAAAGTAATCCAATTTAGAAGAGGACGGCATACAGTCCACGAAAGACATTTCTTAATTGAAATTCCAAGCGTAGAAGACAAAGAATCCGCTGGCAAACTAGTTGGGAAGGAAGTAGTTTGGACTTCACCAGGAAAACTAAAAAAAATAATCAAAGGAAAGATTTCATCTGCTCATGGAAATAAAGGAGTTGTAAGGGCTATTTTTGAACGAGGTTTACCTGGTCAAGCAGTTACAACCGAAGTGGAGATAAAGTAAATGGCAAGTTTGAGAAAAGCATCAGCATATTCTAAAAGAATCGTTGTCCCATATACGAGAGTTAGTAAGAGGAGGCAAAAATCTTTCATAAAGACAGTTCCCCAGCAAAAAATTGTAAAGTTCACGATGGGAAAAGAAGGTTTATTCAACACTGGAAAATTCCCACATACTCTTAAAGTGGTGGCAGCAGAAAATGTTCAAATGAGGCACAATGCATTAGAAGCTTGCAGACAGTTTATCAATAAAAAGCTGGACAAAGAATTTGCAGGACAATATTTATTCAAGGTAATTCCCTTTCCACATCACATTCAAAGAGAAAACAAAATGCTTACGGGTGCTGGTTCTGATAGAATGCAGACTGGAATGCAATTATCTTTTGGAAAATCTGTGGGGAAAGCGGCCATCTTAAAACCAGGAAGCGGAATCTTTTTTATAGCAGTTCAAACCCCAAAAGGGATAGAATTTGCAAGGAAAATTCTTAAACAAGTTAATTCAAAAGTCCCCTGTAAAATGAAGATTATTTATGAAGAAAAGAAATAATCACTACTCCTAAGTTAAGACAAATAGTAAGGTTTATAAAGATTAAACATGTAAGTATAACATGACAAAAGCAGATGAAGCACAAGAAAAAACAGAAAAACAAAGAGTGGTAGCCATGTTAAATTTGAGTGATGGGAATCTAACTACTTTAGCAGCCACATATTTTATGGATAAAAGTGGACAATATGGTGAAGCAGTTAACTCTGCTGTTGAAAGTCACGCATATGCCTCATCTATGGCAAAAAGACCAAGTTATATTGATTCTGAAGGTAATGAAGTAGATTTAGTAATGTCTAGTCTTGTAGGTTCAAGGCAAGATGGAAAGAGATACACTGGAAAAGTTTCAGAATATGAAATAATTAAGACTGCTTCAGAAATCATTAAAGAATCTTTAGGGGGAGTAAAAGTTGGAGACGTATTGAAACTTATGGGCTCTAAGAAATCTGAAGAAATTAAACATCCAGAAAAATATGTTTTCGAATTGATTGGGTCAAAGAATGAAGAAGATAAAAAATTAGGTCAAGAAATTGCAGTATTTTATATCCAATACTTACAAGACAAAGTTGCAGGAGATGCATTAGCTCAAAAGACTAAAGCGGTTAGGGGCGGTCTTGAGAAAATGTTGACCGAAGATTTGGCTGCATAAAAGATTAACCTTTTTCAATTACTTCATTAACAAGTTTAGCCATAACTTCTAAGAATTCTTCAGTTCGTTTATTCCATTCATCTATTTCAATTCCTTTTAAATCTGTAACTTCTTTGTGAAGTATTTTTTTATGAAGTATCAATAAATCCCTTAACCAAATTGCATATTTCATTTTTAGATTCCCTGAATTTACAAAATTTCGTTTCAATTCAACAGGAATATTTTCAGGAGAAGATGGTTGAACTCTGATTGAAATCAATGCTGCCTGAGCAGAATCTACCATCGCCCAATACAAACCTTCAATTGCATTCAATCCAGAAATTTTACTTCTTACAATATGTTGCGGAGCCCTTTGCAATAAACTATAAATTGCTTCAGGGGTAGACCTTATTCTCCCACTAACAAGAAGATATTTTAAAGGTTCAAAAAATCCTCCAAAGTCAATCAAAGACCTTCCTTCCCTTATAATGCTCACTACAACAGGATCTCCCCTTAACAGGTCTTCCCACCAAGTTGTCAATTTTATTGTGTTGATATGCAAATCTTTTCGGTAGTCATTTACACGAATAATTTTCTCAAGCTCTTCCCTATACCATGTAATCAATTCATCATCCCATCTTATTGCCGCATCATCAATTAAAATAATTATATCGATATCTGATCCTGGAACATTAGTTTTTTTTGCAGTTGAACCGAAGAGAATAACTGACTTAACTAATTTATTAAATTTAGTATAAATTTTGGTTGCAAAATCCATCGCAATGTCAAGATCAGTTCTTAAATTCAAAACAGGAAGATTCTTTGAACTAGATTTAGCCTTCTTATTTTTCTTTACAGTTTTCGGAGCCTTTGGTTTTTTTATTCTAGATTTGGACGCCTTAATTTTTTTCTTAACTACGGAAATTGGAATCTTCCTAATCTTTACTTTAGTTTTTACCATTGTCCTCTTTTATATTCTCTAACATATATATCTTAGTTTTTAAAAGTTATCTCATTCCATAGGCTTTCCAGCCATCCTACTTCCCTGCGCGCCAGGTCTTTGTCCACCAAGTTCTGCCGGAAGTTGCGAAAATCCTGAACCAAATGTTTCATAATTCATTTGTGGAAGCATCATACCATATCCACCAAAATATCCTTCATGTAATCCTGCTGCTTGATTCCAATGGGGTCCCATCCCCATAGAATAAACCGGGCTCCCTAAAGCTTCTAATGATGCTGCCATTGGGGACGTTTGTTGGAATTGCCACCAGTGAGCCGCTTCAACAATTTTTCTTGCTTCAGCTCCTTGCTCACCTAATTTTTCCATAACTTCTTTAAAATTAACATTTCCCATTCCCATCGGAAGTTCAGTATTTTCCATACCAAAATTATCTGAGAGATGAACATGTTTCACGACTGGGGCAATTATTTCAGCTTCCTTAGCAATTTCAGAATCATCAAATCCAAATTGTCTTAGTTGGTTAATATGTCCAACATCCCAAGTAGCACCGATTAATTTTTCAGCTTGTTTCTTCGCCTCAGATTTAGACATTGCCCAACCCCCCTCATTTTCTGATTTCATAGCATTTTCAACAAACTTGTCTCTTGAACCTTCAACCATCGCTCTCACGTCTTTTGCCCTAGACAAACCCATGCCTGAAGGAGGATTTTCAAGCGTTATCATTGGCGCCTTATCTTTGAATTTTTTGTAAGAACTCCAAGCAGCATTACCAAAAGTCTCAGCTGATTTCCCGATTGCATAATCTTCTGCACGAGCATAAACTTTCGGAGCATCAACATTTCTTAAATCCTCCATAAATTTCTGAAGAGCCATAGATTGATTGAGGGGATTTCCTGGATCTTTCTTAAAAGTATCTGAAAACTCCTTAACGCTTTCTTTTAAATAGTCAACTCCATCAGTGTTTCCGTCATTCTTATACGCCTTATATCCTTTATCTAATATTGTATTAAGGTGTTTCTGGACATCTCCCAATTGTTCTTGAGCATTTCTAAACCTAAAATAAGCTGTTCTTTGAGCATCTGGTAAATCATCTGGGATTATCTCTCTCTTAGAAAGTGGTCCTAAAACAGGGGCCACAAGGGGTGCGGTTTCTTTTAAAATTCTATCTGCGTGTTCTTTAGGAATAATTAATTTCTGCAAATTCTCATCCCATTCACTATCATTCATAACTCTTAATTGTTTTTCCACACTATAAGTTTCTGTCTTTATCTCCCCAGTTCTTATGTTTGGAGAATTAACTTCCCTTCTTTTCACAATACCGATTTTCCCAGTGTCAACATTAACAACAGGCATCATCTCAACACCTTCTTTACCTTCAATTTTGCCATATTTTGTTCCAGGAAGTTGGTTTGCCGTGTGGAATGTAACAGGAATATTTCCGTCAGGATTAATTTCATGACTCCTTTCAAGAGTGTTTAAAAGTTTTCTTTCAACAACTTCCCTATTCCCTTCATCAAATTCTCCTTGTTGGGTTACGCCAGAAGCATCAAACAAGGGACCGTGAACTGTTGGTTCAACACCAGTTAGTTTAGAAAGTCGATTTATTTCCTTTAGATGTTGTTTTGGGATGGCTTCTAAAACTTCAGGAGTTATTAATGAAAGTTCAACAATTTTCTGCCCAGGAGTTAGTTTGTCTGAAAATTCTTTTAGGATATTTGCACTTCTTGGATCTGTAGAAATTCCTAATTTTTCAATACTTCCCCTATATCCAGTAAACAAATCTCCACTATTAGAATCAAGGGAAGAATATCCCCCCTGGTAGATATCTGAAATATGGTAATCTCCTGCCATTGATGTTTTTTTAACCTCTTTTTTAAACGATTTAATGAATTTACTAAACCACCCACCTCGTTAATGTAAATTAAGAGAATAAATTTCTTTATTAATTTATTGTTTACAATCCTCCAGTCATGTACTTCTTACTATCCGATTCTGGCGAGAAACCTTGACTTTCCCAGCTTCCCCACTTCTTTCTTTTTTTCACACTACCAATTGTTTGGCGCATTCCAGACAGATCTCTTTTTCTTTCTTTTTCGGTTTTATCATCTTCAATTATCTTACTATAATCTCCAGAAGAATCAGTGTATTGTGTGCCATTTTCTGTTCCCTCTTCTCTTTGGGTTGTAGTATAATCCGATTTAACACCAATATAACTAACTCCTTCATCTTCTTCTTTTTCCTTTCTAGCCTGAGCAAAAGCAATCTGCTCCAAATTCATCTCTTGTGCGTTTGCAATTTTTTCTAACACTGGAGCTTTCACGGCTTGAAGAAATCTGCCTAATTCACTTTCATTAACAATCTCTTCAATATTTTCACCTATTTTTATTGGCTCTTTTTTACTATCTATTTCCCTGACTTTAGCTTTACCCTTAATTTCCCTAATTTTAACTTTGCTTTTTATTTCCCTAATCCTATCTTTCTTAGACTTAACCCTCTTTTTCGACATAAAAACTCTAAGATAGTTAAATTTAAATAATTTTATCTAAGGTATTTTCATGGCGAAATCTAGTAAGAGGTTACAAAAAACTGAAGGTTCTCCCACAAAGAGACAATTAGAAGGTATGTTGAAGATTTTAGAATGTAATATGGGTAGGAGGGACAAAGAGTTCTAGAGAGTTAAGAAGAATGATTCTAGATGCAGGATTTGAAGTGTCTGGGAATAAAAATCATGGAAAGGTTTTGGATGGCATTAAATTTGTAAGGGGTCTTTCTGATAAGATAGTAATAATTCCCATGTCTAATCTTCACAGCAGGACTTACAGGGACCTTATCACTGAGTTATCACATTATATAAGAGAACATTATAATGAGGAAATAGCTAGGTCCCGTTCTAGAAATTATCAAGTATAACTTATCATTCCATGAGCTTTCTTATAAATATCAAATAAATTAAATGCGGTATCTTCTGCTCCTTTTTCAGCTACAGGCCTAAGGTGGTTTTTTTCAATCCAGTCATCTCCAGAGAATGTTTTTTCTTCTTTTTCGGAAGTTTTTTCTTCTTTTGATTCAGGTTCTTTATTATAATGTCCAATCAATGCTAAAAAAGGATTGGCCCCGCTTCCCGTTTTTTCCTTTTTTTTCCTTTCATTAACTTTGTCATCTAAAAAGAAATCAATTTCTTTCTGTATTTGGCTTAAACTTTCTGTGGTAGCACCTTCAATTAATTTCAAGGCATCTCCAAGATCAGAATCCTCAAATTCTTTATTTAATCTCTTAAGTTCATCTTTATTTAAAGCATAAGAAAGAAAATTAACATCTACTTTCCCACCAAAAGCATAATGAGATTGCTGAGCTACTTTTTGAGGAATCCCTCTGAATTTAAAATCAACAATAACACAAGAAAAATAATCCCGTCTCATTTTCATTTTCTTAAAATCATCAGGAAGATCTCCAGATTCAATTTTTTGGCCAATATTTAATTTTGATTTCCCAACAAGACTTAATTCTAAAATAATTGTATTGAATGCCTTAACCATTGCGGGTTCTTTTCCCTGATCCTTCATTTCTAATTGTTGCGCCGCTCTTAAATATGGTTTCGCCCATCTAGAATATAATTTCAAAGAATTGACCTGACTCCTCAAATAATTTTTCTCAAGTTCGTATCTTTTTGTCAATTCAATTTCAGATTGGTCAAGCCAATAATTAAATTCTTGAATTCTTGGTTTAAGAATTCTCTTAACTCTTTCGTTCAAATCAATTTCATTTCCTTTATCGTCTTTTAAAGATTCGTCTTTTACGAACAAGAACGCATCAATAAGAGTCTGGAATCCTCCTTGAAATGCCATTGCCTTTATACTAGAGTTTCCCTTGGCCATATCTACTTTATCCATCCAAATTTGTTTCAAAGAAAGTCTTGCAGAATCTGACTTGCTTTTATCTTTTGATCTGAAATCCTCGTAAGATTTTAGTCTTATTCTAAATTCTTTTAGATCATAAACCAAATTTAATATACTTCTCAAAACAGTATTTATATCTCCAAGAACTTTTCCCCCTTGTTGCTGCATTATTGTTGCCCTTTGCCCTAATTCTGAAAAATGTCCACTTCCAGGAGAAGAGCTAAAGTTATCAACAAATTTCTCAACATCTAAACCTAAATCACTCATCAAATCTAAAATAAAAAAATAAATTGGTTCAAGAGTCTCAGTAGAAGATTCATAACCTAAATGATGCTGAGTCAATGGTTTTGCTTTTACTTCTTCAGCAGGAATTTTATCTGCAGAGCCATGCCTCTTCAATGATTTTTGCCATTCCTCTTTATCTGCATAAAGCCCAGGGTTAATCTTCCCAATAATTTGTTGAACTGTCGCTACCATTTTTGTATATTTATTCAAAGAATCATTGATTTAAAAAATGTTTCTTATAAATTTGAATCTGGATTTTTAGAAAACAAAATTATTTCCGTTTAATCAACTTATCTAATTTTTTGTTAGCTTCATCTAAATCTTTTTTCATTTCTTTAATTGTTTTAGCATTTTTTCTGTTCATATAAAAAATACTTGCAGAATAAATAATCCAAGCTATTGCAATTATTCCTAATCCTTTAATCAATCGACTGAGCTCATTTATCTGTGGAGTTAAGCCCAAATCCACATTTCCTAAAACTTCAAAAAATATCATATATATTCTTGTTTAAGAAAACTTAAAAATCTTACTTATTTCTATTTAATATGGGATTATTTGATTTTAGAAAAAACAACAGGGTAATTGATCTTTCTGAGAGATATCGGAGACAACAAAAACAATCTAAAGAGTTAGCAAATGCCCAAGAGGCTCCAGTTCAAACTGAAGAAAAAACTGCTGCGCCATTTTTTCCATTTTTTGATTCTTCGCCAAAACCAGTAGTTGAAGAAAAAACAGAAGTTTTAGATCTTGAATCTGTGGAAGAGAGAAAGAAAAAACTTGCAAAGAGACTTATGGACATCACGAATAAACTTGAAGACGTTTCGAACCAACTTTACCACTTGGGTCAAAGAGTTGAAGTTTTAGAAAAGAAATTCAAAGTGTCTAATTTTGAATAAATTTATTAATCTTGTTTCTGTTTTTAATGGATGGAACTAGAAACAAAAAGGTTGATTTTAAGAAAACCTAAACTTTCTGATTGGAAGGATTTTGTAGAGGGGCTGAATGATATTGAAGTTTCTAAAGACCTTAAATTTGAACCATTCCCCTACTCTAAAAAAGATGCCCTTTTTTTGTTAAAAGGTTTTATAAAAAATTGGGAAAAGGAAAACAAAGAAGAGTACACTTTTTGTATCGAGTTAAGACAAGAAAAAAAAGTTATCGGGACTACTGGAATTTATGCGATAAGTAAACATAATTCAAAATGTACCACTGGTTCATGGATTAATAAAAGATATTGGAGAAAGGGATATATTTTAGAGGCAAAAATTTCTGTTCTGGATTTCATCTTTAATCAACTAAAATTGAATAAAATAGAAACGGCTGCCAATAAAGAAAATGTTGCTTCAAATGCTATGTCTAAAAAATTAGGATTTAAACTTGAAGGAATTAGGCGAAAATCTGTAAAATCTCAGGCAGATGGAAGGTTTCATGACAGTGTTCTTTATGGACTGTTCAGAGGAGAATGGAAAAAAATAAGACCTAAAATTCTTAAAGAAGTAAATAAGAAAATTAAAAAATTAAAATGAAAGATTTAGAAAAGAAAGCTCGTGCTTATGCGTTGAAAAATGCGCTCGCTTATAATGGAAAGGCGCAACAAGGTTTTGTGATTTCTTCTCTCTTTAACGAAGGTTTGAAAAAAAGTGAAGTTGGAAAGTATTCCAATCAAATTTCAGAAATTGTTTCAGAAGTTAATTCTCTAAATTCTGAGCAACAACAAAAAGAATTTTTTTCTTTAAAAAAATTTATTCATGAAAGACCACATAGAGAAGGTCTTGCAGAATTGCCGAATGCAAAAAAAGGAAAAGTTATCATGAGAATTTCTCCTTCTCCATCTGGCCCATTCCATATTGGACATGCCTTAGTTTTCTGTTTAAATCTTTTGTATGTAAAAAAATATGGTGGAAAATTTTATGTAAGAATTGAAGATACAAATCCTGAAAATATTTATCCAAAAGCTTACAAAATGATTGAAGATGAATCAAAATGGCTTTCTGGAGGATTTGCAAAAATAATAATTCAATCAGATAGGATGGAGCTTTATTATAAATATGCTAAAAAATTAATTGACAACGGAGACGCTTATGTTTGTGAATGTTCTGGCGATGAGTTCAGGGAATTAGTTTCTGAGAAAAAGAACTGTCCTTGTCGAGACTTAGAAAAGAAAATTCAAAAAGAGAGATGGAGAAAGATGATGGATAAAAAAGGATACAAACCAGGAGAAGTTGTTTTAAGATTTAAGTCAAACATGAAAGATAAAAATCCTGCTATGAGGGATTTCCCATTGGCAAGAATTAATTTGGAAAAACATCCACGTGTTGGAAATAAATATCGAGTTTGGCCATTAATGAATCTTGCAGTCTCAGTAGATGACATTGAATTGGGAATGACTCATGTTATACGTGGAAAAGATCATATGGATAACGCAAAAAGACAAGAGATGATTTACAAATCTCTTGGAAAAAAATTCCCTTGGGTGGGATTTTTAGGAAAATTCAAATTCAAGGATTTAGAACTTTCAACAACAAAAATAAAACAAGATATTGAAAATGGAAAATATTCTGGATGGAGTGATCCAAGACTCCCGACTATCGCAGCGTTGAAGAAAAAATATAAACCTGAAGCATTTTTGAAATTTGCAGAACAAATTGGATTATCAGAAAACGACAAAGTGATAGATAAAAAAGAATATTTCTTGCTTTTAGATAATTTCAATAAATAAAAATGTTTTTAAACTAAACTTTTCTTAACAGGTTATGGAAAAAAGAGGATTGTCTGCAATCGTTACTACTTTGATGTTTATTCTATTAGCTTTTGTGGCTGTAGGAGTTATATGGGGAATCGTGAATAATGTTCTTGAAGAGGGGGCAGAGAGTGTCGATATCTCTTCAAAATGTTTAGAGATTGATTTCGATGTAATTAACACGGAATGTGATAGCAATGGAGTTTGTAACATCACTATTGAAAGAAAATCTGGAGGGGATGATATTTCCGGAGTAAAATTATTAGTAATTAATGAAACCGAGAGTGTTTCCATTACCAAAGAAGGAAACATTGGAACTTCCTTAAGGGAAACTTATACAAACGAGAGCACAAATATTACGAACTTGGTTGAGATAAAAGTTAACCCTTATTTTGAAGATGAATTTGGCAAGGCACAGGATTGCCCACTTAAGTAATCTTTTTAAAGATTATTTCTTATAGAATACTAAATAAATAAAAAGAGATAATATGATAAACAATAAAAAGGGTCTTTCAGCAATCATTGTCACCTTAATTATGATTCTACTTGTAATAGTTGCGTCAGGGATAATTTGGGTGGTAATTCAGAATATTGTTGAGGAGAGCACCGAGCAAATCGATTTGAGTACTGATTGTTTGAGTGTTGAGGTAAATGCAATAACGGTTACAAATACAAGTGTTCAACCTAGTGATGATTACAGTGTGGTTTTGGAGAGGTCTGCTGGAGGTAAAGAAATTGATGGTGTAAAAGTTGTACTTACTAATGCTACTTTAGGGGTAAACAATGTAAGTACTTATGAAGGGAATATTGAACCCTATGGGCAAAAACTAGTTACCTTTACAGATTCTGGTGTTGACAATGCAAACCAAGTTAAAGTGGTAGCTTATTTCAAAGATTCATCTGGAAACCCACACGATTGCGCCATTCCAAGTACATACGAGTTCCAACTTTAATAGTTAATTTTTTAAATTCTTTTTTTCTTCTTTTTTTATGACAATTAGTGGAGACTGTCGGCATCGTTAAGAATACTTTTCTTAGTCGTGACTCTGTTCTCAATAAGCTTTTTATACCATTTCTTACTCAATTAAATATGACGGTTGTAGTCCAATGGTTAAGACGCTTGGTTGTGGTCCGAGAGACGAGGGTTCGATTCCCTCCTTCCGTCCTTTTAAGAAAATGGTGAAAATTAGAAAAGCTACTAAAACTGATTTTAAAGAAATTGCAAGTATCTTGATAAAAGAATCTTCTAAAAAACCTTATAATGAAAAGTATGATCTCAAAAAGGCACTTAGAGAAATAAACAATTTTTCTAAAGACGAACTTTATGTCGCGCTAAAGGAAAAAGAGATAATTGGATTTATTGCTTCAAGCATAACATCTGATGACAAAAGAAAAGCTTACATAAATGAACTTTGGCTAAAATCAATTTACCAAGGAAAAGGTGTGGGGAGAATTCTTGTTGAATTTATTGAGGAGAAATACAAGAAAAAAGGAGTTAAGATTATTAGATTAGTGGCTAAGAAGAATGCAGAAGCATTTAATTTTTATAAAAAGTTAAGATATAAGGAATATAAAGAACTTGTATTCATGGAGAGAAAATTAAAATGAAAACAGAAACAGTAAAAGGATTTCAAGATTATACTGGAAAAGAAGCGGAAAAACGAGCAGTAATTATTGAAGTTGTAAAAAATATTTTTGAAAGATTTGGTTTTGAGCCAACGGAAACTCCAGTAATTGAAAATGAATCTTTTGTCAAAGGAGAAAACGAAAAAGACGAAGCAGTTTCAGACATTTACAAATTGCAAGACAAGGGAAAAAGAAAACTTGCATTAAGATATGAATTTACATTTCAATTAAGAAGATTAATGAAAAACAAGAGGCTTCCATACAAGAGATTTCAAATTGGTCCTGTCTTTAGAGATGAGCCAATAAAGGGAAATCGTTCAAGACAATTCATAGCATGCGAGGCAGATGTTGTTGGTTCTACTTTAAAAGATGAGGCAGAAGTTTTAGCAGCAATAAAAACAATACTAGACAAATTGAAAATAAACGCGGTCTTTAATTTTAACAATCGTAAGTTGCTTAATGAAATTCTCGAAGAACAAGGTGTTAAGAAAAAAGACATGGAGCAAGTAATAAGAGAAATAGATAAACTAGATAAATTACCTGAGAAGATAGTTGGAGAAAACTTGAAGAAATACAATGCAGAAAAAACATTAGATATTTTCAAAGAAAAAGAAAATTACTTTAGAAAATACGCAACTTACTCTGAGATTAAAGATCTAAAGGAACTTTGCAGTTACTATGGATTAAAAATCAATTTTACTCCTTTCTTAGCAAGAGGTTTATCTTATTATAATGGAACTGTTTTCGAAGTAAAGACAAGAAAAATAAAAGAAACTATTTGTGGAGGTGGAGCTTACATGTTTGATAATGTTCAATCTATTGGATTTGGAGTCAGCATAGAAAGACTTTCAGCAGTCGCAAATCTTTTAGTTAACTTAGAAAAAACTTTGGTGATCTCTTTAAATCAAGATAAAGTGGCAATAAACTTAGCACAAAAATTAAGGGGACAGGGGAAAATAGTTTCACTATTCTTTGGAAAACCGTCAAAGGCATTAGAGTATGCAAATACATATGGATTTGGAAAAGTTATCTTTGTTGGAGAAAAAGAAGTAAAATTAAGAAAATTCAAAATCAAAGTAATGGAAACTGGTAAAGAAATGGCTTTGAAAATTTAGCCGTGGATAGTTCTTTCTTGTTCCCTCATTGCTTCTTCTGATTCTTTTTTGTCAAAATAATCTGAAGCTATTCTCTCAATGTCTCTAAAATGATCTTGGGAAAGTTTTTGATCAGATTCAGTTTCTCCATGCTCTAATATTAAGTCTGTAAATTGATTATAAAGAACTAAGCTAAAATTAATTACTCTAGGATCTTCATTAGGATTCACTTGTTTCCAGATTGATCCAAGAACTCTACATAAGGATCCAACATATTTTTGACTTCCATCGGGATTTTTTCTTACAGTAAATCTATGATCATACATCCCGCTCATTTGATATCCTGCTTCCGCAAAACGTTCAATTAAATTCGGAACCTCACTTTCATCCAGAGTAGCGGAAAATCCTACTTGATACTCTTCATGATTCATTTTTCCTAAAAAAAAGCTTCGTTTTTAAGCATTATTGTAAAGAAAAACAACTAATCAACTTCAATTTCCATACTCCAGGAATGTTTTTCACCAGAAATTTTTTGATCAGTGATTTTTAATTCCTTTTCAAACAAAGGACAGTTAAGAACAAAAGTTTCAAATTCTCCCCCTTCTCCTGCGGGATGAATTTTGTATTTTGCGTGAAGTTCTTTTACATCTTCAATGAATTTTTTATCAATTTTTCTTCCAATCCAAGTTTCATCAAGAGGATAAGCGGAAACTCCAATTATTAAAATATCAAAATTATTTTCTATTAATTCCTCAAGATATCTGAATTCTTCTCTATGCCATAACGGATTCAGACATTTCAAATCTAAATCATCACAGATTTTCTGGATCCTTGTCGCTTGATAATCTGAGTGTAAAGCACCAGTAATAATCCCTTCGATCCCATATTCTTCCTTAACTTTTTTTATTACCCTAGTTAAATCTTCCAATTCTAATTCCTTTTCCCCTTTGGAATTATCAATAACTAAAGGAAGATTCATAACTTCTGCCTGCTTTTTTGTTTTAGAAATCGAAGGAGTGTGAAACATATAACTATATTTATTTTCCGAGAGAATCGTAATTAAGCAAACTATTTCGTGCCCTTCTTTTTTCGCAAGATAAGTTGCGAAAGTTGAATCTTTTCCGCCAGAAAATAATGTCGCCAATTTCATATGTAGAAAGAATATTTTTGTTATATAAATGCTTTTAAATACAATAATTTAATTGTTTTTATGGAGTGGAACGAACTTAGGGCTAGTGATGAAGGTACCAGAGATTTAACTCAAATTTCTCCAGAACAACTCAGGCTTTATAGGAGTGCCTTTATCCGCGGTGCTGATGCTCTCGCAAATAGATTGAGGGCACAAAATCCTTTAGTTGATGAGGATTATCTTTTAGGAGAATTATCTGCAGCAGAAGTTGGAAATGTTCTTTACGGAAGATGTGGGGAAGAGTTAGATAGAAGAGAAAGAAAAAATGATCCCCCTTTCTAATTTTCTTTACTATTTGTTTCTTTATTCATCTCTTCAATAATTTCTTCTTCCAATTCTCTTAAATCTTCAAAAGGATCGTTGTGCTTAAAATAAGTGTCTTTTAACCAAATATGAATGTCTCCAAAATGTTCTTCTTGTTCAATCCAAATCTTCTTTTGGCTTTCTAAGTGCAAAATTGAAGAAAACGAAATTATCTTTTCTTCTTTCTTATCTCCTATCATCTCATGAAACGGAACTCTCAATTCTTCTTTATTTTGATCAAAATATTCAACAATCCTAAAGTGCAACTCCTTTATTTTGTTAGGAATAGAATATTTTCTTTTAGGGAGAGAAATCCCAGTTTCTCTAATGGCATTTCTATT
>SDBV01003779.1_pt1 | contig 22064 bp, 21 predicted proteins | sample 2277081 | NCBI WGS metagenome assembly SDBV01 (sample SAMN10402039, study PRJNA504765) | marine sediment metagenome | isolation source: marine sediment core GS10_PC15, 223 cmbsf | place: Arctic Ocean: Southern Knipovich Ridge | collected 2010 | reverse complement strand
GAATTGTTGCCACAACTAACAGAGAAAGAATTTAATATATTACAATCATCTATACTTAATCGGGGTATAATAAATCCTATAATAATATGGAAGGAAGAAGATACAGTACTGGATGGACATAATCGCCTGCTTATTTATCTTAATAATAGAGATAACCTAAAATCCATCAATCTTGATTTCCTTCCTAAAAAGGAATTGAGTTTTTCAAGTAAAGAACTGGCAAAGCGATGGATAATCAGAAATCAACTTGGGCGAAGAAATCTAACCAATGAAAGAAGAAAATACTATTTAGGATATTTATATAATGATTCTAAATGTCAGGGGAAAAGGATTGATTTAACTTGTGGTCAAAATGACCATAAGTTAAATACTGCACAACAATTAGCAGAAGAAAATAATCTATCAGAAAAAACAATAAGAAGGGCTGGGGATTATGCCTCAAATATAGAGAAGATTTTCTCTGATGAAGAAATTGTATCCTACAAAGAGAAAGTATTAAATGGGGAAATAAAACTTTCTGTAAGTGAAATAAATGAATTGGCTAAAGATGAATATAAAGAGTATTTAATTGATGTCTTTGATTGGTTAGAAAATAAGCATATAGAATCTGCAACTCAATTTATTGATATTTTGAACAATAAAACAGAACGAGAAAAAGAATTTAGAAAATTTGCCGATTTGATCCGGAAGTTGGAAGTAAGGTTAGAAACCTTACAATCACCACATGACATCAGGATTTTCATTTCAAATGTAGAAGCATTGCTTGAAAAGGCTATTATTAAGCAGGAAAAAATGGCTAAAAATATAGTTTAAAAATCCCAGGTATTATTAAAGTAGACCTTATAGTTAGGACAAGCAGCTAAGTCTGTGATATTAAACATTGAGGAGGACAGAGATGTAAAGAACTAGGCGAGATTATACAAAAAAATATAAAACTGAATCTGTTGAATATTTAATTCGTTCAGGTAAAACGGCAAAGAAGATTGCTTCAGAATTAGGGATTAATAATGAACTGCTAACCTGCAATTCTCTCTTGGATTAAACCTACAAGTTCTTTACACTTTTTCACCTTTTAAGAGATATTAATATTTTTTTTCTCAATATTAATTATATTATATTGACAAGAATATAACATAATAATATATGCTATAGAATTGTTATCATATATTATACTACCCAAAAAAATCCAAATTTTATAGAATTTAATTAATATAGGGTATAGGATTGCGGACAGTCTTAATTAATACATATATTCTCAGAAGGGAATAAAGGTTTTATATTAGAGATAATAAGACTAATTCATTTACAACAAAAATTACAACAAAATGAAATGGCTAATATGGTATATATGATTAATTTAATGAATTTTAGTAAAATTATACTCAAACAATCTATATATGGGCTAATATTTACATACTAATTCCTTTACACCCAGGAGGTCACAGGTTCAAGCCCTGTACCGCCCATAAGTCTTCATATTTACAGCTTTTTAAAATTTTAAATAAATTCAAATATTTAATTGGATCTTTTGTAATGTATTACTTATAATTATTTTAATAAGAGCAATAGCACATGACTAAGATACTTATAATTGAAAGTAACGAAGAAAATATAGTAACACTAAAGACCTTACTATCCATTATAATTCCGGAATGCAGTGTTTTAATTGCCGAAACAAGTGAAATCGGGATTAAAATGGCAGTAACGGAATTTCCAGATACAATTCTGCTGAATGAAAAAGTATCTGGAACGGATGCTCTGGAAATATGTAAAGCATTAAAGTCCGATTTAACAATAAAGAATATTCCATTACTTATTAGCATTTCCGGAAATTCAGAAAACAGATCTAAATTTATGCAAAATGGGGCAGACGGAATTATTTCTAAACCAATTGAACAATCTGAACTGGCTATGCAAATTCGTATAATGATAAGGCTTAAGCACTCAGAGGATATGTGCTGTAAAGAAAAAGATATAATGGAAGCATTAATCCTTAAAAATTCAGAAGCATTGGTAGAAGATAAAATAAAAAAAAGTGAAGCCAGGTGCCAGTATTTAATTGAGCATGCAAACGAAGTCATAGCTGAAATAGATAAAAATGGCCGGTTCCTGCTTATAAATAAGGTTGGGTTAAGCCTGATTGGTGAGAAATGGGAGAATTTTAAGAGTAAATCTTTATATGATGTCTGTGAGAAAGAATTTGCAGATAAAAGCCTTACTATAATTAGAAAAACAATCCTCACGGGAAAAGAATTGGACTGGCGAGAAATTAAATTATTTTTAAAAGGTGAATTAAAATATTTAAGTGTCTGTATAAAGCCTGTAGAAGATGAGCTTGGGGATATCAGTTCTGTGCTGATACTTGCCAGAAATATGACAAACAGGATACTGGATGAAAAGCAGAAGTATGTAATTAGACAGGTTTCCCAGCTTATACTCTTTTCCAAAAATATAGAAAATGTATTTAATAAAATCCCGGAGCTTCTTACAGCTAATCTCAATTTTAGTTATGCTGCTCTGGAGATAATTAATGGGGAAGAAGAAGATGCGCAATACTTCTTAAGCGAATCGAGTTCTAATAAAGCAGAATCTGATCAAATAGATAATATCGCCGGCGAATCAATAAAAAATAAAAGAACGAAGAAAAAAAATTCTCCGTTAAACAGTTTAAAAGTTAAGGCATTCTTGTGTATGCCAATAAAGATTGATAATAAAACATTCGGATCTATATTTTTAGCAGATAGTAGAAAGAGAAAGGATATATCGATTTTTTCAGATACTCTGCAGGTAATATCTAATAACCTTGCGCAGGAAATATTAAGGAGAAATGCAGAATCAGCCCTGCTGAAAAGTGAGGAGATGTTAAGGCATTCGCAGAAAATTGAAGCAATAGGAAGACTTTCCGGCGGCATATCGCATGATTTTAACAATCTTTTAACAATTATTACAGGATATTCAGAATCGATTATGCTGGATATTTCTGTAGATGAAGTCGTTAAAAAAAAGGTATCCAGGATAAAAGAGTCGGCAGAAAAGGCCGGGGATTTAATTCAGCAATTATTAGCTTTTAGCAGGAAGAAAGCAATTGAGTTAAAGATAATAAACCTTAATAGGTTAATTCTTGGGATTGAGAATATGCTTAAAAAGCTTTTAGGGGAAGATATTATACTCTATATAGATCTTGATACTGATATTAGCAGTATTAAAGCAGATACAGGACAGATAGAACAGGTCATTATGAACCTTGCAATAAATTCCAAAGATGCAATGCCTCACGGTGGTAATTTAATTATTGAAACAAGAAAAATACATAATGACAGATCTCCTTTTTTTCTGGAAAATGGTTTTTCAACAGAATATGTAAACGTATTAAAAATGATTGATAATGGTAATGGTATAGAGCCTTCTGTTATAAAAAAGATCTTTGACCCATTTTTTACTACAAAAGAAATTGGTAAAGGAACCGGACTTGGATTATCCACAGTTAAAAATATAATAGATAAGATTGGCGGTATAATAAGAGTTGAAAGTAATAAGGAAGCTGGCACGGAATTTTATGTCTATTTTCCATATATTACTGAAGACGCTGCTACGGATTTTGAAGAGGAGCTTGCTGTAGCTGCACTACAGTTAAAACCGCCTGAAAGAGGAACAGAAACAATCCTTGTGGTAGAAGACCAGGATAATGTGAGGGAAATGATATGTACAATGCTCGAGGACTTTGGATATATAATATTAAACGCGAGAAATGGATTAGAAGCACTCGATCTGATGACCGGGGATAAGGGTAAAGAAATAGATCTTTTGTTAACAGATGTTATAATGCCGAAACTAAACGGGTATGAATTAGCAGAAAAAATATTAAAGGATGTGCCGGACCTTAAAATACTCTATATGTCCGGCTATACGGATGGAATAATCGATAAAAAGAGCAAAACGGATAATTCAATTAAATTTATAAAAAAACCGTTTACTACTTATGAATTAGTAAATAAAATATATAAGATCTTAAATAAATGAAGAACTCCGAAGCAGAACACCCAAAAGGCACAAGTCTCCGGGGTATTTTCGTTCCCGGCACCAAAATTATTAATATTGGTGCCGGGCACTGGCTCATAGCCTTTATCCCCGTTCGTCCACATGCATGGGGACGAACGGGGATAAAGGCTGCCAGAATAAGCGGTTAAACTCCTTTTGATTCTAGATACTGATCCAGTGCTGTACTATCAATAAATTCAAGTTCCAGCGCGATTTCTCCAAATAACCTGTCTGTCTCCTGTTCCTGTTGTTCCAGAACTAGTTGCTTTTGTTCTTCTGCCATTGCTCCAATCCTAACAAGAAACTCGCCAATCATTTCATCAGGATACAAAATAGGATCATCCATAAGTTTTTACCCTCATATTAAAATTATATAAAATGGTAAGTGTTTATCAAGTCATTTAAATACTATACTAAAAGATTCTCTATGATTGTAAGTATATGTTTGGAAGCCCTGCCTCTGTGAGATATTGCATTCTTTTCCGCATTTGATAGTTGCGCGGCAGTTTTTCCCTTTTCACTTATATAAAAAATTGGATCATAACCAAAACCGTTACTGCCTTCCGGTTTTTCTGCAATAATACCCGAAATATAATCCTCCGCAGAAAAAAACCTGTATTCATTAAATACTAATACCATGCAGCAGACAAAATATGCTCTTCTGTCTTTTTTATACTTCATTTTTGAAAGTATTAAATCATTTTTTTCTTTGTCGCATAAGACTATATTCTCTTTCGAACCATATCTTGCGGAATAAATTCCAGGTTCACCATTAAGCGCAATTACAGATAAACCGGAATCATCTGATAAAACCGGTTTACCTGCTAATTTATACAATGCTAAAGCTTTGCCGAACGCATTTTCAAAATACGTTTTTCCGTTTTCCTTAAAGTTAAATTCTATCCCAAGTTCACGAGGTGAAATGATATTATGCCCAATAAAGATGTTTTTTAATTCTTCTGCTTTATGTTTATTATTTGAAGCAAGTATTATATCCATAAAAAATAAAATACTTGAATTTAAAACTTATTTAAACCCTTTTCTGCTTATTTCTTTTATCCACCTTAAGCCTGTTCCAACTGTACCCCTTGGTATTTTTAGTTCTTTGGCCAGCTCGCGATAAGATGGAACGGTCGAACAGACTGCTATTCTTCTATTTGTATTATGAAAGTATTTTTTATATCTAACAATCTTTTCTTCTAAAATTTTCCTTAAATAATTATCATTCTCAAATAATAATCTTTTTTCAAGCAATCGAATTTTACAAAATATCTTATTTCTTCTAAATCTTAGCAATTCGAGCTGTTGTTTTCTTTCTTCAATAAGATTTAGTATATTATTGAATTTCAGAATTATCCATTCTCTGTTAAATCCGGTTAAAAATGTAATTACATCAATTTTATATTTATCAAGATGATTAGCAAACCTTAATGCCAGTAAAAACATTCTGAATTTTATAGAGGCTTTTTGAATTTTATTCCTGTTGTCTATTTGAAGAATAAATTTTATTTTTTGCGGTATATTTTCGATGCAATTATATAAATGATTATACTGCTCTGCATTGTTTTCTGTGTTTATACAATTTACATTTGAATAACTTGTCCCTTCGTTACAATATAGAAGATCATAAAAGAAGTCCGGAGATTCGGAGAAATTTGTAATTACTGCTTTTCTGTTTTGGATGCTTAAAAAAGTTTTATAGCCTGCAGATAAGGTTGAATGAAAATAATGTTCAAATGGAATACCATAGTTTACATACTTATCTATCATTCTTCCTATCCTTGGTATAAAGAATAAATAGAATTCTCCGGCATCGTCATCATTCTGGTTGTTCTTTTTTTCCGGATATTGATAAATAGCAATTGATAACTCCTTGAATATTTCATCATACCCGGTGCCGTTATTTTTAAAAAGCATTACCTTTTCTGTAATTGAAATAGTTTTATTACCTGTTTTATTCATTTTAATACTCCTGCAATTTTTTTATTATTAAGCCGTACCCCGCAGTTATGCACCCAAAGGGCACAAGACTGCGGGATTTCTTCATCAGCAGGTATATCTATTGCAAGGAGTGTGCCTTAATTTGCTTATTTTCTAAGGCTTTAATGGGGCATATTTACATTTATTTACAAAAATATGCTGTTCATAAGTAACATGAACGCTTATTTAGATTGTTTAATTATAGAAATAAAAAAAAGATTTTGTAATTATCAATATAAATAGTATATTTGGATAAATTATATTATTACTAAATGGGAAGAAATGAAGAAAATAATTATTGTATTATTTGTTGTAGTGATCTGTATTAATACGCTTTATAGCGAAGAGCTTAATATTGATGATGCTGTTGAAATGGCTTTGAACAATAACCTTGAGCTGGAAAGCCAGGAAATAGAAGTTGAAAAACGTGAATATTTTAAGAATTCAACATGGAATTATTTCATACCGACAATGACTGCAAGCTCCACTCTGCTGCGGTATAATGAGCTGAGTCCTTTGATGTGGTATATTAATTTTGAATTTAGTGCTGTTCTTACTATCACGTCATCGCTGTTTTTAGGTGTGAGGTATACTATTCTTAATTATGAAGCAGGGCTGATTGATTTAGAGATTGCGAGAAGCATGCTTGTAAGGGACGTTAAAAAAACATTTTACAACCTGCTGTTATTGGAAGAAAACATTCGAATCTGGGAACAGAACCTTGCTACTGCAGAAAGAAGGTACAATCAGGCAGCTGAAAGGTATGAATACGGCCTTGTTCCGGAACTCGATAAACTTTCTGCTCAGGTTGCATGGGAGAATTTAAAGCCTGTATTAGCCGATATGAGGATTGGCTATGAAATGGCAGTGCTTGGATTTAAGCAATTCATAGGAATGGATATAGAAGAAGAGCTTGTACTGGATGGATTTATAGATATAGAAGAAGTCCCTATAAATATTGATGATTTTTTAAACAGAATACAGGACAGACTGGATATCCAGGCTATGAAACAACAGATAGAACTTCTGGATAATTTTAGAAGAGTTGGAATTTCACAATTACTGCCTGTTTTAACATTAATGTATACTGCAGATCCTACATTCCAGAACGATCCATTTGAAGGCGGCTGGTTTGAAAATCCGGAAGATGATTGGGTTCAGCAGAGAGGTGCGTTTTCTGTTACTATAACTGTACCTCTGGATGCTCTTTTACCAAGGTCAAAAGTCAGGGTTGGAATATCCCAGACAGAGGATGAAATCCGGCAGATGAATATAGTTTTAGCACAGGCTATTCAGATGGCGGAGCTGGAGACAGAATCTATAGTACTAAAATTGGAAAAATCGATAGATTCAATTGAAACACTCAAGCTTAATGTAAGATTAGCTGAACGTGCTTTCGAACTTGCAGAAGCAGCTTATAGTGCAGGAAATAGAGACTTTTTAGATGTTCAGAATGCGGAACTGGAGCTCCAAAAAGCAAGGCTTAAAGTGCTGGAAGAAAAATATGTATATATTTCCGGATTGTTAGATCTGGAATTTGCTTTAAATAGTCCGCTTGATTCCTTAAATAAATAAATCTTTAACACTAAATAGCTGCTGAATATCTGTACAATACACATTTAGCAGCTGGCTAAATTATTGGTTTTTCTTTAGTCTACCAGTCTACAAAGTTTACTATTTAGTCTACAAAGTCCGGTGCTTCTACGCTAAACTTATCAAGAACCTGAGAATTTGTTGCTTTGAGTACGCCCCACGTAGGATCAGATAAATTTTCTTTTAAGAAAAGTTTGATGTGAGAAAATTCATTATTTATCCAAAAAATAGAAAAATATGGATATTCATTTGTTCTACCCCATATTATTGAACCTTTCCCGCCTGCCTGCGAGAACCATTCTTTCGGAGTATACATAAAAGCGAGTTCATCTGAGCTTGTTACATAGAAAATTTTGTATCCCAGAGGATGTGATAGTATTTTTACAATTGGAATACTTCTAACATATATATTTTCTACTTCCTGTGCAAATGATATAAAAGGGAGCATAAATAAAATAACAATAATAATCACAAAAATACTTCTTTTCATAGAGAATTCCTCCTATTGGATATAAAATAGTACATCCCTGTACTATTGTTTGTACTAATGTAGTCGCACTTCCTGTGCTCCACTACTCCATAGAATTTCTATTGAAATTCCTGTACAATAAATTAAATGACAATAAAAATTATAATATCATTTATATGCTTATTTCAAGCATATTTTTTTAAAAGTAAAATCAAAACTAAAATATTTACCTTATTAGCCTTAATGCCTGTGATATATTAAGGCAATAATCACCGATTCTTTCTATATGCCTTAAAATATCCATATATAGTATTTCACTCACAACATTTGCGCCTTTCTGCAGGCGTTCCTGAGATGCCGATTTTAAGTCATCCCTGTATGTATCAATAAGACGCTCTAATTCATAGGCCTTTTTAATTTCTTCAGAAGATAAATGTTTTAAAAAACGATTACCATTAAACTCAATAAAATCCTTTACAAGTTTAGTATACGGTTCTAGCTCTTTCATAACATTACTGTGAAATACTATTTTATTATCATACCTTCTCCGGGTTAAAATAATAAGATTTACACAGCTGTCTCCGATGCTTTCCAGTTCATTTACTATTCGAATCATAGCATTAACATTATTTGCACTCATCTCGTTTAAATTCTCTTTTGCGCAGTCTACAAGGAAATGTGAGATTTCCACCTGCATCTGGTCTGTATATTCCTCCTGTTTTATCAATTCTGCTACTTCGCCACCCATTTTTTTATCCGGATTATGGAAGATATTCAGGAATTTCGTATACATCTGGTTGGTAATTTCAGCCATTCTGGATAGCTCTTTTTTTGCGTTAAGAATATTTATTTCCGGTGTATCCTGAATAGCAGTGGAAATATATTTTAAATGATATACATCTGATTCGTCCTCTTTTTTAGGTCTAACAAATTTAATAACAAGTTTTGCCAGTAAAGGTGTAAACCATATGAATATAAGTGTATTTGCAATATTAAATAGAGTATGAAAAGCGGCAAGATGGGGAGAAATAATTTCTTTAGATAAATCGCCGGTTGCTACATTAAACACAGCTCCCGGAATAATGCTGTCTACTAATTTAAGAAATGGCATAAAGAAAACACTAATCCATATTACGCCCATAACATTAAATAATGTATGTACCCATGCCGCGCGCCTTGCGCTTATATTTGTTCCAATAGCCGCTAACTGAGCAGTTATAGTAGTACCTATATTCTCTCCAAGTATTATTGCCGCTGCTGTTGGAAAATCTATTAAACCTGTTGCAGCCATGGTTAATGTAACAGCCATAGCGGCACTGGAAGATTGTACCATTATAGTTATTAAAGTACCAATCGCTACGCAGATTAGTATGTAAAAATAACCTAAGTTTGAATATTGCGTAATAAAACTGAAAGTTTCCGGCCCTAAATTAAGTTCCTGAACAGTCTCTTTTAAAAATTGCAGTCCGATAAACAGGAGTCCAAATCCGATAATAGCTTCTCCCCAGTCCTTTTTTCCAAGTTTCTTATAAAAAAGCAGGGGCAGGCCGACTCCGATTATCGGAAGGGCTATTTCCGATATATTCATTTTGAATCCGAATATTGCTATTATCCAGCCTGTTACTGTAGTTCCGATATTTGCACCCATTATTACACCAATGGACTGTGTTAAAGTCAGGAGGCCCGCGCTTACGAAGCTTACTACCATAACTGTAGTAGCGGAAGAAGACTGTATTAGTGCTGTAATGGAAAAACCTGTGAATGTCGCGGAAAACCTGTTACCAGTCATAAAATTAATTATATTGTGCAGACGTTCTCCTGCTGCTTTCTGGATGCCGTCGCTCATTGTTTTCATTCCAAAGAGGAATAATGCGAGACTTCCGATTATTTTTAAAGCATAAAAAATTGTATCCATTATAACTCCAAATTATCCTGATCGTATATTTATTTAAAAAATCCGCTGTTTTAGTATTTGTTTTACAGGGATTCTTTATTCTTTAAATAATATTTAATTAATGAATTAGTGGAATTGTCATGTAAAAGCTCAATATCAGAATTTTTATCTCCCTGTTCCAATTCCATTAATATCTTTTTTGCCAGCTGTTTTCCAAGTTCTACACCCCACTGGTCAAAACTGAAAATATTCCAGATAATCCCCTGAATAAATACCTTATGCTCATACATGGCAATTAAAGAACCAAGTACATGCGGAGTTAATCTATTAAACATAATAGTTGTTGTAGGTTTATTGCCTTTAAAAACCTTATAGGGGGCAAGTTTTTCAATTTCATTATTGCCAAGTTCCTGGTCTTTAAGCTCGGAAATTACTTCCTTTCCTGTTTTCCCGCGCATTAAGCTTTCAGTCTGAGCAAAGAAATTAGCGATTAATTTATTATGATGATCTCCTATTGGATTTTGTGTATTTACAGGCGCTATAAAATCACAGGGAATCAATTTTGTACCCTGATGAATAAGTTGAAAAAAAGCATGCTGGCCATTTGTACCAGGTTCTCCCCAGATTACAGGACCCGTCTGATAATCAACAGTATCCCCGTTTTTATCAATAGATTTCCCATTTGATTCCATGTCTCCCTGCTGAAAATATGCTGCAAATCTATGCATGTACTGGTCGTAAGGCAGTATTGCATGGCTCTGCGCTCCAAAAAAATTATTGTACCAGATCCCTAACAGTGCAAGTGTGAGAGGTATATTTTCATTAGGCTCAGCAGTTTTAAAATGATTATCCATAGCATGGGCGCCGGAAAGAAATTCCCTGAAATTCTCAAAACCTATGAATAAAACTATCGAAAGACCTATTGCAGACCAGCATGAATATCTGCCGCCGACCCAGTCCCAGAATTCAAACATATTCTTCGGATCTATTCCAAATTCCGTGACTTTTTCCGTATTTGTAGATAATGCAACAAAATGACGCGATACCGCGTTCTGAATCTTATTTCCGGAGAAATCCTTCTCAGATCCGGAATAAAAATCTACCAATGCTTTTTTCGCAGAGTTGGCATTTGTCATAGTTTCCATGGTTGTAAAAGTTTTGGAAGCAATTATAAATAGTGTTTGATCCATGCTTATTTTCTTTAGTGTTTCCGCAAGGTGTGTTCCGTCTATATTAGATACAAAGAATACTTCCGGGCCATCACCATAGGGTTTTAAAGCTTCTGTTACCATTACAGGCCCTAAGTCAGAACCTCCGATTCCAATGTTTACAACATATTTTATCGATTTTCCACTGTATCCTTTCCACTCTCCGGATCTAACAATATTACTAAAATCCTCTATTTTCTTTAGCACTCTGTTTACTTCCGGCATTACATCTTTACTATCCACATATACGGGCTCACCGGAAATATTACGCAGGGCAGTGTGAAGAACAGCTCTGTTCTCTGTTTCATTTATTTTCTTCCCTGTAAACATATCATTTACGTTCTTTTTCCATTTAGTAAAGTCAGCAAGATTATATAATAATTCCATTGTTTTCTTTGAAATAATATTTTTGCTGTAATCAACATAAAGGCCGCAGGACTCTATTTTAAAATCTGCAGTTCTTTCCTCATTATCAGAAAAAAGATCTTTCATATGCCATTTACAAGCCTCTTCTTTATAATGACTTTCTAATTGTTTCCATTCTTTTGATTCAGTTAATTTACTCAATTTAGTATTCCTCTTTATTTTGAAGCCGTAATACTTCGCAGCTCTGCTGCGGGATTTCTTTATTAAGTGTACAGGAGTACACTAATTTTCCTTAATTATAACTCATTTCCTAAAAATTTTTCATAAATTAAAATTTATAGGAGAACTTTCGTAAAAATGCTTTTCTCTGTTTTGCATCTTCCTCTGTTTCTACTCCTTTGGGAGAAAAACCGTCTATTACACCGATTATTCCTCTTCCCTGGGGAGTTTCAGCCGTAATTACCTGGAGTGGATTTGCTGTTGCACAGAATATTCGTGCAACTTCCTGGCAATTTTTTATCTGGTTTAATATATTTATTGGGAAGCAGTTTTTTATTACTAAGAAGAATGAATGTCCGGCACCGGTTTTCTCCGCGCAGGATACCGCATCAGCAATTAAATCTGGATTGTTTCCTTCTTTTCGAATTAGACAGGGGCCGGATGCTTCGCAGAATGCAAGGCCGTATTCAATTCCAGGAACGGAAGATATTGCAATTTCTGCAATGTCCTCTACAGTTTTAATAAAATGCGACTGGCCAACAATTATATTGCAGCCTTCTGACCATGTTAAGTCTGTTATTTTCATTTCCAAAATCTGCCTGCCTTTATTCTTAATTTTAAAAAAGATTATCATAATTAATTATATCCGTATAGTAGGGATACTAAAAAAGCAGGAATTCTAAATTTGGATTATTTAATTAATTTTACGATAAGGGTATTCTTATTTACAGGTATATTTTTTAAACAACAAATGGCCACGAATGTCTCATTACTGATAAATTAGTGTTGTTCGTTTTATATTTGAATATTAGATATAGAAGAAAACTTATACCAATATAAATATTTCTATAACTAAAAACATTTTTATTCTTGATCATTCGAGGCCATTCGGTGTTGAATTAAATAATAAACGTTTAGCATAGAATAGAAGTTTAAGCACATCTTAAATCTCGATAGAAGCTATAATTGTTACTAAAAGTGCCGCTCTATCCTAAACACAGTAATTGCTTTTCCGCTTATTATAACTTTATCACTTGCAATTCTGCTCTGTACTATTCCTGTTCTTTTTGATGCCTGAAAACTAATTAGTTCTTGTTTGGAAAGCTTGTCCGACCAATATGACGCAAGATAACACTGAGCAGAACCAGTTACAGGATCCTCATTAATACCAACTGCAGGAGCAGCCTTCACTTAAATCTGTATTTACAAAATGATGGCTTTTTGTTTTAAGTTCCCAGGTAAATGCCTTTTCATTACCTCTTTTATTATAGCAAATTTGAAATCCGATTAAATTACCATTTTTCTTATTATACCAGAAAATTATATCAAAATATTCATTTAAGAACCATCTTCTATATCCTTCTTCCGGCCTCTGTCTTACAGATTTATTTTCAGTTAAGTTTTCCATAATTAATAAATTAATTTATCATATAGTATATATTTTTTCAAATTTATTTTTATTAAAACATAAAACCGGAACTTACTGCCTTTACAGACTTTAAAGAAAAAGCAAAGCAAAATACATTGTTTGCAAAGTTGGATGAAATTTTAACCAACTCTAATGGTTTATGGTGCTATGAAGCAGAAAGGTATTTATTGGAAAATGCAGAACCTGTATAGTGTCCTTTCTTTTTACTCCTGCACCTTGATAACAATTATTTGTATTGATATTATAAAATTTAGTAAAGATATGCTATTTTTAAAAAAAAGAATAACAGGTAAAGAATATATTAAAAATGAAACTTGATGTTTTAGATATTGGACTAATTGAATACGATAAAGCGCTTGAACTTCAGTATAAATTATTAAAAAAACGTCAACAAAATTTAATTAATGATACTGTCATATTTGTTGAACACCCTCATGTTTTTACTCTAGGAAAGCGTGCAACAGATTCCCAGATAAAGATTACAGAAGATAGAGTCAGGGAACTGGGAATTAAAATATGCAGAATAAACAGGGGAGGGGAAATTACATATCACGGGCCGGGCCAGATAGTATGTTATGTTATTCTTAATATAAATAACCATAATAGAAGCATTAGGAAAATAGTACATAATATAGAAGAAGTAAGTATTCAGCTTTTAAAGGAAAATTATAATATTAACAGTTACAGGCATGAAAAACACAGAGGTGTATGGATTAAAGGAAATAAAATAACAGCATTAGGACTTGAAATAAAAAAAGGTATTACTATGCATGGTTTTGCTTTTAACCTGAATACAGATTTAAAATATTATGATCTTATAATTCCATGCGGTATTAAAGATATGGGTGTAATTTCTTTAAACAAGATACTGGGTGTTAAAGAGGATAAAGGTAAGATAAAACACTTATTATTAAAATACTTCGTAGAAGTATTTATGTATAAGACTTATACTTTTAAATAAAGAAATAATATGAGTAAAATAAGAAAACCGGATTGGTTACAAATAAAGATTAATAATTGTAATTCTTATTTTGTTTTTTTGGAGAAATATTAATAGTTTTTCAAGATATTGTTTTTGAATTTCTTATATCTTTATTAGAACCACAGAAGAAATTTCAATGATAAGAGAATATATAAAGAATCAAGATAAACTTTATAGACTCACGGATCAAGGAAAACTTTTTAAGTAATAAAGAGCCCTGTAATTAGAAGAGCGCAGAACTCTACATGGGCAAGGCTTATTAAGAAAGTCTTTAGAGTAGATCCACTAAAATTGCGAAATAAATAATATGAAAAAAGCATGCAGTTTTACCTGCATGCCTGATAATAAGTATAATATTCTTTTTTAAATAACTCCAATTGTGATAGATTCACTTATATTATATGTTACTTCATCTATAATAATATAACCTGAAACAGTTCCTGCGTCACTGGAATCCTGAATAAATGTTATATCCCATGAAACAGCTGAGGATGCCTCTCCTAAAAGAGTTCCGGTTCCGTTGTAGTTTATGGAATAATTGAAATCATCTACTGTAGTTTCCATATTAACTATTAATTCTGCAGTACCATCAACTACTGTTTCATTAAAACAATAACTATTAATGGTAATATCTAAATCAAAATAATATAATACTGTTTCACCAATAGTAATTTCATATGAACCAGTAACATCCATGGTCCCGCCATAGTCACCGTTAACAGTAATATCATCAGGCAGAACAACAAAAATATTTGAAGGTTCATCCATAGTCATGTAAACTGCAATTATTGCCTTGTTCATGGCATTGGTTACGGTTCTATAAATCTCTTCAGATTCATTACCGTCATCGCTGGTGTCATCATCATCATCATCATCATTACCCATGAAGTCCTCAGTGCATCCTGTAAAAAATGCAAGAAGTAAAATGGCAACCAGTAGTAGAATTACTTTTTTTAATTTTATCATATTCAATCTCCTTTTAATTATGATATTAATAATAATTATCCCATTTTTTTTAAATAATCTAATTTGTGCGGGAATAATTATAATTTATTTGATTTTTATTTTTATTAGAATCATCGAAGACACGGAAATCACCAAAATTTTAGTAAGAATGGGAGTCACCAGCCTTCTGTATTCGATGGTTAAATTCCAAAAAACGTTATATGTTCTGTTTGCATCGGAAGCGTGTTTTGCAGACTGAGATATCAGTTTTCTTTAACATCACAAATTGCTTTATTATGATGCCGTAATACCTCGATGCTCTGCATCGGGGTTTCTTTATTGAAATATTTCTAAACTTCTGGTAATATTTAAATAATGATAAAAAGAATCTTAAAGAAAGTGTTAATAGTTCTATGTTTATTAGCCTGTCTTCCCTGTTCAGGACTGATCATTAAGCTGGGAAGCCTTGTTCCGAGGAATTCTCCCTGGGACCTGGCATTAAGAAGAATAGCTACCGAGTGGGCGGAAATTTCGGATAACACAATAGAACTGAGGATATATGCAGGCGGTATAGTAGGGGATGAGGAGGAAATGATCCGTAAAATGCGGATAGGCCAGTTAAATGCAGCAGCTCTGTCCGGCCTTGGTATTAATCAGATATCTCCGTCGATACTTACACTTTATATACCATTTATGCTTAGAACGGATGATGAAGCAGATTATATACTTAATGCAATGTCCGGGGAATTTAAAGATAATATAGATGAAAATGGTTATACTGTTGTTTCCTGGATTATGGGCGGATGGATTTATTTGTTTTCAAAAGCTCCTGTAGTAACTCCGGAAGATCTTATGGCTCAGAAATTATTAATACCCCCAAATGATCAGAACCTTGTACAGGCCTGGAGACAGACTGGCTTTACTGTAATTGAACTTGCTTTAACAGACATTATGATTGGTATACAGACCAATATGGTGGAAGCATTTTACTCTACACCTATTGTTGCTTCTTTCGAATTGTATAATTATGCAAATAATATGTGTTCCATGAAGCTTGCGCCTCTTGTCGGCGGATTTGTAATATCAAACAATACATGGAATAGAGTACCGGATGATATTAAACCGCTTTTAATAGAATCCGCAGAAAATATATTAGGCCCTCTCTATGAAGAAACAAAACAATTAGAGCAGCAGGCTATTGAATCGATGGCGCAGTACGGCCTTAATGTAAATCATGTAAGCGAACAGGTTAGAGAGCAATGGGAAGAACTTGTAGATATAGGTTTTGATGTGGTTATAGGAAAAACAATTCCTCTATCTATTTATGAAAAGGTAAGTTTGCTTTTAGAAGAATACAGGCAGAATCAATAGCTACTTTTCCAAAGTAAATAAAACAGAAAAAATCCATTGAATATCAGCTTCTTCCGCGCCATTTGTATGCTGGTAATCCCAGACTTTAACAAAATAAAGATCCGAACTTAAAGATAAAAACTTTAATAGATTTATTTCTCCATGAAGGTGGATTACACCGGTTTTTTGTGAATTGCTGCCCGAAGGTGTTCTCATGTCTGCCGCATTTGCCGGCATGCTGTCAGGAAAATCTGTCAGGCTGGAATTTTCACCTTGTATCAGGAATGTTAAATCTGTAGAAATATAAAACTTATCATATACCCTATAACCGGCAGAAACCGAATGAAAAATAGAGTCCGGCCCTCCCCAGAAACCCATGGGTTTATCTACTATGATCCTTCCAGGCAGATAATTGGAAAGTATTCGCCTCGAGACCGTTAAGCTTCTGGGATAATCCTGCAGGTACATCCACGGATCTGTGTATATCCACTCATAACCGGTTTCCAGATATCCCGGGCCCAGCGGAATAATTCCCTCTATACCCAAAAGGTATGCCCATGCATTTGGAGCATCACTTGCGTAATTTTCCCTTTCAAAATTAGATGTTATCTGGTCAAAGCAAATCTGGCCGTATAAGTTAATATATCTAAAAGGGTTTGCCTCTATTTCAAAACTCATAATAGGATTTGCATATTCATCCATGAACCAGTTGTGAAATACGAGTAAAGGATTAAGAAATCTCAATTCAAAATTCTTAGGTGTAAATAAACTTGCCTCTGTAAATGAAATATTAACCCTGTCAAAGATCCGCCATTCATACCTGTGCGCAATAAACGCTTTAAAACGATCGCTCATAGAACCCGATGAAACAGGATATCCCTGGTTATATGTTACTGGATCAGTTCGCTTCCATAAAGGCTGTGTGATAAATATAGTGGAGAATTTAAATGTTTTCCAGTATGTTTGTAATCTGAATTGATCATAATAGTCTGCATTATCAGAAAGAAGCAAATCTCCATTTATGCCGTTACCCCATGAGGTTTGTTCTCTTCCAAGTTGAATATTCCAGTGCTCAGAGCCAAATGATAAAAAGCCCCTGTAAGGTATATGAAGGTCTGTCTGCTTAAAATCGAAAATCAGATTTGTATAGTTATTTTTTTCACCCTCTACTACAAACATTTCTTTTTTAAACTCACTTCCCATAAACGCATAAGTAGAATCAAACAACCACAATTCTAAGTCATTATTTAGCATTGGCAGTCTTTCCTTATATCCGTACTGCCATCCTGTAAAATCACTATTAGTGTGAAGATAACTTTCTATATTTGCATTTAGCCGTGCTTTAAAAGAAATACGGCCCTCATTTGTATAAAGCGGATTACTTTTAAGCTCATCTGTTATATAATCATATAAATTTTTTCCATTTTCAGATAATGTGTTATAATGTACGCGCTTTAATGTCCATATAACTTCATCCAGAGAATACGGGATAGAAGTGGATGGTACAGAAAGCCCCTGCTCAAGGTATAATGTTTTTAAAGCTGTATATATATCAGAATCGATTGCTATTATTGTCTGATTATTTTGGGCAAAACAGAAATTGGAAAGTAATAACAGTATGATAAAAAAAAGTTTTTTCATTTAAGTCTCCATTTATCAATATGATAATAAACTTGTAAAAACAATATAAAATCGATTATTATAATGTTATACATCCCTTATGGATATTGTATATATATTGCAATAAACTTATTGTTCATAATACAATATTTTAAATATTTAGGGCAAGTAAGTAATTTATAAACTGATACTCGTATTGGTTTAATGCATAGAAAATGTGAGCAGGAAATGGACCATTATTATACTGAATTAAAAAATAAAACCGCATTAATTACCGGTTGTGCAAAAAGAATAGGCAAAGCGATTGCACTATGCCTTGCTAAATACGGAGTTAATATTATTGTTCATTATAATGAATCAGAAAAAGAAGCGGATGAACTTGTTCGGACTCTATTAGAAAGAAAAATAAAAGCATGGAAGTTTAAAGCGGATCTTGGTAAATTACAGGATAATGATAATAGTATTACAGAGTTGTGTAGTAAAACAGGCTGTATTGATTTTTTAATTAATTCCGCATCAATATATAATAAAAGTAAAATAAATAAAGTAAAGCTTAATGAGCTGTATGAAAATATTAAAATTAATGCTTTTGCACCGTTTATTTTATCCAGGAACTTTGCCAGTCAGAATATAGACTCAGGAATTATAATTAATTTTTTAGATACAACTGTAGAATACTACGACCCGGATCATATTGCATATAATATCAGTAAAAAAGTTTTTTATGACCTTACAAAAATATTGAGCATAGAATTTGCACCAAAGATTATTGTAAATGCAATTGCCCCTGGATTGATTCTTCCTCCGAAAGGTAAGGATGAATCATACCTGCTAAGCCTAAAAAAGAATAACCTGCTAAACAGTATAGGATCTATTGAGGATATTACAAATACTGTATTATTTTTACTTACAAATAAATTTATTACAGGACAGATAATTTATGTGGATGGCGGAAGTCATCTGAGGGGTATGATATATGAACCATAATAAAGATAAAATAAAAATTAAGGATCTTTTATTAAGATGTATAATAGGTATTAATGATGATGAAAGGATAATAAAACAGGATGTGGTAATTAATATCACTTTATATTGTGATTTATCCATATCAGGCAGTTCAGATAATATTAGTGATACAGTTAATTATAAAAAGATTAAAAATAGAATTGTGACAATAGTGGAGAATTCTTCTTATTATTTAATAGAGAGACTCGCACAGGCTATAGCTGATATTTGTCTGGAAAATAGTCTTATAGAAAAAGTGATTGTTTCTGTAGATAAACCTGGCGTTCTCCGGTTTGCAAAAAGCGTATCTGTAGAAATAGAGAGGAACAGACAGGAACCATAAGTGAAGGTAATTGCATTTATCGGTGTAGGCTCAAATATAAATCCGGAAGAAAATATTAAGAAGGCTCTGGCCGAATTGGAAAAATATGTAGAAGTGCTAAATGTTTCCACCCATTATTCTACCAGAGCAGAGATGAGGCCGGAACAGCCCTGTTACATAAACGGTGTATGGAAAATTTTAACTGATATCAGCGCGGTGGAATTAAAATATAAAGTATTAAAAAATATAGAGTATGATTTGGGGAGAAAAAGAGAAGAAGATAAATATGCATCAAGAAAAATAGACCTTGATATTCTTCTGTATGGTAATAATGTTATAAATAATGATAAGATAGAAATACCGGATAAGAATATCTACAAAAGGGCATTTATTTGCATTCCAATGCATGAACTTGAATCCGGGCTGGTTTTACCGGATACGAAAAGATCCCTGTCTTCTGTTGTTAGAGGATTTAAGAATGCAAAGATGACTCCCTTAATTGATTTTACAGTGAAGTTAAAAAACAGATAGGGCGAAATTCTATTTAGGAGTAAAAAATTGGATGAAAAAAAAGTAGAAAAGTTAATTAGAGAATTGCTTATTGAGCTGGGAGAGGATCCGGAAAGAGAGGGATTGTTAAAAACACCTGCCAGAGTAGCAAAGGCATATTCATATTTAACAAGCGGTTATAAAACTGATGTTAAACTGATTGTAAATAATGCAATTTTTAAATCAGAAGCAAATAATATGATTATTGTAAGAGATATAGAAGTATACAGTTTATGCGAGCACCATATGCTTCCTTTTTTCGGCAAGTGTCATATTGGATATATTGCAAAAAAAAGCGTATTAGGAGTAAGTAAACTTGCAAGAATTGTAGACTGCTTTGCAAGAAGGCTCCAGATTCAGGAGAGGATTACATCCCAGGTCGCGCGCGAAGTTATGGATATCAGTAACGCGGAAGGTGTTGGTGTAGTAATGGAATGTAAACACTTATGCATGATGATGCGGGGAGTGGAAAAGCAGAATTCACTAATGACCACTTCTTCCGTGCTTGGCAGTTTCCATGATGATCAGCCTACAAGGCTCGAGTTTATGAACCTTATAGGCAAGAATCTATAACATTAAACCTATTAAATGCTTATAATATAAGAAAATATAAAAATCTGTCTTTTTTAGTGGTTTTAACACAATTAATATTTACAACAATTTTACAACAATTATTGACTTTTTTCAATAGTTTATATATAGTTTTTCTTATATGAAAGGTGAATATGGATTATTTAAGCGTAATAATTCAAAATCTTGGTATTTTTGGTACTATGAAGAACATAAAAGAATTACAAAAAGTACAAGAAATAAATTAAAGCGTGATGCTAAAGATTATGTTGAAGAATTCTTAAAAAATGTAAGCCGAGAAGAAATAACTTTTAGAGAATATACAAAAGATTTTTTTACTGATAAATGTCTTTGGACAAAAAAACAAAAAGCATACGGGAAAAGTTTATCAGATGTTGTACTTGAATCTAAAAGACGAATCCTGGATATTCATTTAATTCCGGTATTTGGTAACAAATTAATCCATGAAATTAAAAAGGGTGAAATCGAAAATTTCCTGGTTTCACTTGACCGTGCAACTCAAACCAAAAATCATATTTTATTTACACTTAGACAGATACTTAGGCAGGCTGAAGATGATGGATATATTAAATTCTCACCTGCTGAACGTGTACAATCTTTTTCTATAAAACATAAAAAGAGAGGTATTTTTACTTTACAGGAATTGAAGGCGATGTTTCCAAGCAGTGAGAATGAAATGTTAAAAATATGGGAGACTATTGAGTTTGCTTGTCTGTTTTTAATTTTTGGATGCACGGGGCTTAGATCCGGTGAAATGGCGGCTTTGAAGTGGAAGGATTATTTAATTGAGGAACGAGCACTTTTTATACAAAGGGCGGTTAAAGGTAATAAAGGCGATATTGGAAAAACTAAGACAGGAGAAAGTCGAATAGTGCTTTTGTCTGATAAAACTGTTTTATATCTTGATAAATGGAAAAATCAGACTAAGTATGCAGAAAGTGAGTCATTAATTTTTCATGGTATAAAACCTGGCCGACCGTATGATAGGCGTGTTTTTAATGTAAAATTAAAAAATGCATTAAAACTAGCTGGAGTGGAAAAAAAGGATAGAGTCGTTCACAGCTTCAGGCATACTTTTAACACAACATTTAGGAATATATTGCCAGATAAAATATTACGACATTTAACAGGTCATAAAACAGAAAGAATGACTAGAAATTATGATAATCCAAATGTAGAAGATCTACTTAAAAGGATTGAACCGGCACGTAAATTAATTGATGGAGTTTTTTAACACTACAACGTATCATTATAATGTAGAATTAAAAACTCTGGATTATTTTTAAAGGGTACATCACACTGGTGGTGAGGCCAAAGAGAAAAAAGATGAGTTAGCAGATAACAATGTATTGTGATAGATGCTCAGAGTCATATCCGGTTTAAACATGAGTTTGTATGACCTGCTTAAAACCATACTCTCGTTTTAAATTTTAAAAGGACACTGGTGCCCGGGGAGAGAAGATATGTTAAATTTATATTTGAGTGAGAATGATTATGATGGTAT
>SDBV01003778.1_pt1 | contig 22072 bp, 22 predicted proteins | sample 2277081 | NCBI WGS metagenome assembly SDBV01 (sample SAMN10402039, study PRJNA504765) | marine sediment metagenome | isolation source: marine sediment core GS10_PC15, 223 cmbsf | place: Arctic Ocean: Southern Knipovich Ridge | collected 2010 | reverse complement strand
TTTCAATTGATTCATCATAGCGATAGTTTTATATTTCGAAGATGCCATTTGAGTGATGTTCCTCTTCCTAGGTGCTGTCATTATCTAACGCCTCTTACCCCCAACTTGTTTAATCTTCTTAAGATGTTGAGCTATCCCCTTTAGAAACTGTCCCCTCAACACTGGTCTCCGTTTTACTTCTAATGGAATCTTTTTTGCCATTCTCTTACTGTTCCTCCTGAGCAGAGAACTTCCAAGTAGCCTTATCTACGTCTGTAATAATTGCATTAGACTTCAATCGAAAGGCAACAGTTCCAATAAGCTCATTAATAGGAAAAGCCTCACCTGCTCCTGGAAGAACTACCCTATGCTTAATTGTAGTGATGATGGCTTTTATTTTTTCTGTTTTTTTTGTAATATTTAAAGAATATTTTATTAAAATATCAAAAAAAGAAAGTATACAAGCCAAAATTAAATATATAAAAGCTCAATTTCAATTAAAGAAAAAAAAAGATAAAACTGGTTAAAATATATAGTGATGAAAAAGAATAATAACATTTTAACAACTAGAATTGGAATTAACTATTTTGAGATTATTGTAATAATAATAATAGTAATTCTATGTATTTCATTTTTAACTAATCTATTAGAATTTTATAAATATAATATTCATGTAAAAGATCCTTATAAGGACTTTCTTCTTGGGATTTTTTTTGGCATTTTATTTTCAGCAATAGTATTTTTACTTCCTTTTAAATACAAACATATTATTGTACTAGGCTGGTTTTTAAAAGTAATCATAATTTTTGTACTAAATTATTTTATTGAAAGTCATTATAGTACAATAGACTCATATTTTTATCATAGAGCTGGTGTGAGTGGCGGTGGATGGTTAATGCCTTTTGATGCAACCGGCAATATTCGTGCTATTACATCTTTTTTATATAGTATATTCGTACCTTCATATAGAATGGGTTCTCTTATTTTTGCCTTTATTGGTTTATTAGCTCAATATACTATATGGATTGCTATTTCAATCTTTTTAAAATCATATAAAAAGAAAATATTAATACTTTTGATGGTCTTTCCTTCTTTTGTTTACTGGTCCTGTTATTTTGGAAAGGATCCATTAACACTTTTATTCATTAGTATATATTTATGCGGACTTGCATATTTTGTGGATAAGAAATATATAAAAGCATTTATTTATATTATCATCTCATTTATTTGTTTTATTTATATACGTTTTTGGTTAATTGGAATATTCGGCCTAAGTTTTGCTCTTTCTCTATTATTATTAAAGCAAATTAAAAAAATATATAAAAAAATAATTTTAATTTCCGGAATAGCAAGTGCATTTATTATAGCACCCATTATTTTAATAAGATTTGGAATTACTAATATTGATACTCTTTTTCTCTTTTTATCTATATATACACGGGGGTGGGCAAGTGGCGGATCTGCACAAGTATTAGAATTTTCATCAATTCCGGATTTAATAAGGCAGGTACCATGGCTAATGTTTACTGCCCTTTTTAGGCCATTAATATTTGAAGCAAATAATATGTTTCAATTGCTGGCAGGAATTGAGAACACAATATTACTTACTTTATTTATTACAGGGATTTATAAATATTTTAATAATAAATTATGGAAAATTGAAGTAATTAATATACTAATAGTTCATATATTTATTTGGGCTTTAATTTATTGTCCAATGAGTTATCAAAATCTTGGAACAGCGGTAAGATTTAAGTTGCAGATTTTACCATTTATATTATTATTTATTTACTTGACAATAAGTAAAAGGAATTTAATTTTTAATCAGAACGAGAAAATAAAAAATACTCAAATTGAAATAGGAAGTTAAGCATAAGGTGAGAAAAAAAATTTGTATTGTTTCAAATACTGCCAGATCCGTATTTAATTTTAGATTAAATTTAATGCAGGAAATAAATAAATGTTCATATAATGTTATTGCATTTGCACCATATGATAAATATGCGGAAGAAATTATAAAGAAATTTGAATTTATTAAAATAAAGAACTTAACACGAAGTGGAAAAAATCCAATTAAAGATTTTGTTTTATTTCTTGAATTTTTTAGAAATTATAAAAAAATTAAACCGGACTTTGTAATAAATTTTACAATAAAACCCAATATTTATAGTTCTCTTGCATGTAAAATGTTAAATATTAAATATATATGTTCTGTAACAGGGTTGGGATATATTTTTATAAAACATAATTTTACTTCATATATAGTGAAGCTCTTGTTTAAAATAGTATTTTCTTTTTCTAATATGGTTATATGTCAGAATAAAGATGATATAGCTTTATTATTAAAACAGGGTTTAGTTAAAAAACATAAAGTAACTTTAACTCCTGGCTCAGGAGTTGATATTAGTAGATTTAACTCTAATAGTATTAGGAGAGAACGAAATGGAAAAAATACCAGTTTTATTATGGTATCTCGTCTGATAGAGGAAAAGGGAGTTAAAGAGTATGTATATGCTTCAAAAAAAGTAAGAGAAGAAAATAAAAATGTAAAATGCTACTTATTAGGCCCTATTGATCCAGACAACCCGTCTTGTATAAAAAAATCACAGATTGAATCATGGAATAATAACGGATTAATTGAGTATCTTGGTGAAACATCAGACATAAAGAAATATCTTGAAAAAGTTGATTTTGTTGTTTTGCCTTCATATTACAGAGAAGGAATCCCCAGAATACTTCTTGAAGCATTAGCCATGGGGAAGCCGATAATAACAACAGATTCTGTAGGTTGTCGTGAAGCAGTAGAAAATGGCAAAAATGGGATTATGATTCCAGCAAAAAATACTAAGGCTCTTGCTGATGCAATGAAAAAAATGATTAATCTTAATAATAATGAATATAAAAAAATGAGTTCTTATTGTAGATTAAAAGCGTGTAATGAATTTAATGAGCAGATAGTTATAAAAAAATACTTAACTGAAATTAAAAAGGTGATACAATAAAATAATAGTTATATTATTTATAATTATAAAAATATAAATAAAGTAGTAATAAAATGTTAAATATTGAAGATTTTAATAAAAGAAAAGAAAAAATATGTATTGTTGGATTAGGATATGTAGGACTCCCTCTGGCATTATTATTAAATTCAAAATATGAAGTAATTGGTTTTGATAATAATGAAGAGAGAATTAAAGGGCTTATATCTAATTTTGATAAAACTTTAGAAGTAGGTAAAGAGGCTTTGAGGAAATGTACAATTGAATTTACTGCTAATCCTGAAAAAATAGCACAATGTAAGATAGTAATTATTACAGTACCTACGCCGATAGATAGAAATAATAAGCCGGATTTAACTTTATTAAAGCAAACTTCTAAAACTGTAGGAAAATATTTAAAGAAAGGGAGTACCGTTATTTATGAGTCTACAGTTTATCCCGGGGTTACAGAAGAAGTGTGCATTCCGGTAATAGAAACGGAAAGTAGATTTAAATGGAAAACTGATTTTAATGTTGGTTATTCTCCTGAGCGGGTGAATCCGGGGGATAAAGGGCATACAATAGATAGTGTAATAAAAGTTGTTGCAGGCGATTGTGATACAACAGGAGAATTATTAGAGAAATTATACGGTTCTGTAGTTAAAGCAGGCATTCACAAGGCACCAACAATAAAAACGGCAGAGGCTGCTAAGGTAATTGAAAATACTCAACGGGACCTTAATATTGCATTAATGAATGAACTTTCTCTAATATTTAATAAAATGAATATAGATACAAAAGATGTGTTAGATGCGGCTGGTACAAAATGGAATTTTCTTAAATTTTATCCTGGTTTAGTTGGTGGCCATTGTATTGGCGTTGATCCATACTATTTGACATTTGCAGCAGAGAGTTATGGTTATCATCCTGAGGTAATATTAGCAGGTAGAAGAATTAATGATAGTGTTGGCAAACATATTGCCGAAATGACTGTTAAACAATTGGTGAAAGAGGGGAAAGAAATAAATGGTAGTAAAATATTAATTTTAGGTGTTACATTTAAAGAAAATATTTCTGATATCAGGAATTCAAAAGTTGTTGACATTTATTATGAACTAATTGAGTATGGGGCGAATATATTTGTATATGATCCACATGCCTGTCCAAATGAAGTATTAGATTTATATGGAATAAGCCTAAACAATTCCGTAGATGCAAATGTTCCTTATGATGCAGTAATATTTGCAGTTAATCATAAATTATTTAAAAAGAATTTCACTTTAGATAAAGTTAAAAATATTTGTAAAAAAGATACATGTTTAATAATAGATATTAAAAGAATTTTTAATAAAAAAGATGCAGAAAAAAAAGAAATTATTTATTGGGGTTTGTAAACGAATTTTTTAAAATAAGATGATTGAATTATTCAATAATAAATATTAAAAGGAAAGATAAATGTTAAGGCAGTTTGTGATGTGGTTATCTATGGCTTTAATGAAAAAGCCTGATGAAATAATGCTTTATTTAATTATTTTAAGTTCACCTGTTATTTATACTCTAGGAAGTTTTCTAATTAAAAATATTCTAAAATTAATTAGATTAATAACAGGTTTAATAAAAAGGATAAAATAATATTCTAATTTAAAAGAGTATATGATTCGTTGTAAGGAAAAATAGATGAATGAGGATGTTGAAAAAAAAGAAAATAAAAGAGTGACAACGATATTAGATTTTTTTCTGGTTTTGGCAAAAAGAAAAAGATTTATAATTGGCTCAACTTTAATAGCAGCTATTTTAATAATAATATTCTCTATTTTGGCTGTAAATCTTCCATATGATCATGAGTGGAATTATTTTCCAGGATTGTACAATCCTACTGTAAAAGTAATGATTACATGGGAAGAAATGGCTGTTGTTCAAAAGCTTTCCGGTGCATTTGATGCATATAGCAAACTGGGTTCGTCCATTGCACTTGGAATAAATCCATTCCTTGAAGTTATGACACAATTATTGAAGGGTCATACTGTATTAGATAATGTTGCAACTGAATTGAATTTATATGAAAGGTTTAATAAAAAAAAATTCGGGATGAGAGGATGGTTAATGCAAAGAATAGTAATTTATCCAGTTACATTAACACCGCTCCCAAATTTTTTTATTGTAGCTATTTCTTTTCGACATTCCAATAATGAAGAAGCAGCAGAAATATTAAATGCTTTTATAAATAACCTGCAAAATAAATTTAGAGCTCTGGCAATGGAGCAAGTAATGATCAGAAAGAATTATGTTTTGGAGAGAATGGCAATTGTTGAAAATGCTATTAGTAATTATAAAGATCAGATATTAGAGTTTCAAGAGAATTATGGTGTATTTGATATAAATAAGCAAACAAATTATCAGTCTAATTTAATTGCAGAGAATACTATAGAAATAATGAGAAAAGAACTTGAAATTAAATTATTAAAACAGTATTTAGATGATAATAATGCGAAAATAAGAATTTTAGAAGATGAAATTAGAACAAGAAAATCTTTTATCGAAGATTTAAGTTCAGAGAGTATTAGTGGATTCGTTTCTCTAAATACGCTTACGGATATTAAAACAACATATTCGATTCTTGAACAAAATATAAATATTCAAAAAACAATTTATGAGGATCTTGTGCAAGAGTATGAATTGATAAAAATAGATGAGACAGGTGCTTTAAGTAATTTTTTAGTTATAGAAGGCGCTGAAGTGTTACCATATCCCTTTGCTCCAATTCGTGAATTTCATTTTTTAATTGTTGTTTTTTCGGTATTAATAATTTCAATATTATTAGCATGTATAAAAGAGTATTTTGTACAGTTAATAAGAAAACCCGGGGAAGACATTAAATATAGAGAAATAAGATCTTATTTTAGAAAGAAAAATATATTGAAAAAATAATTTATGAACAATATATTGCTTTATATATCATCATTTATCCTATCCATTTTACTCAATTTTCTATTATGGAAATTATGGAATAAGAAGAAAATAAAGATTATGCAATCTAATGTAAATTCATCCAGATGGGGCAGTAAAAGTGTGCCTCTGGTTGGCGGAATTACTATTTGTATGGTGATAGTGATAGGTTTTTTTATTATATTTTCTTCCTATTCTATTTCCAAAGAATTATTTATTGTAATAATAGGCGGAATAGCAATGTTTATTCTTGGCCTGATTGATGATATATTTGATTTAAAGTCCTATCAGAAATTTATTGGGCAGGTAATAATTGTTCTTGTTGTAATTACATTTGGTGTAAAATTAGAATTGTTTGGGAATATGTTTGATATTCCTCTTTCGTTTTTATGGATAATCGGAATTACAAATGCTATAAATTTATTGGATAATATGGATGGCCTTGCCGGTGGTATTTCCTTAATTGCCTCGGTTTTTCTTGGTATTAATTTTAGAATTGCAGGTTATGATGTATTATCAATTTTTAGTTTTATAATAGCAATTACTTTAGTTGGGTTTCTAATCTTTAATTTTAAACCTGCAAAAATATACCTTGGAGACAGCGGTTCGCTACTTCTTGGATTTATTCTTGCATCTTTAACACTAATCGGCACAAATACTTTGGGCAGATCTTTGTTTAGTATAATTATCTTTCCTGTTGTTGTATTGTCTATTCCTATTTGTGATACAATATTTGTTTCTATAACAAGGAAATTAAGGGGGCAGTCACCTTTTGATGGAGGTAAGGATCATCTTTCTCACCGGCTGGTCCTGCTTGGAATGTCAGAAAGACAGGCAGTAGTTTTTCTTTATGTTGTATCTATAATGCTCGGATTAACTTTTTACATTGTAAAGAATGTTAATCTATTTACTGCTTTTGCATTGTATTTTTTTATAAGCATAATAATTGTGCTTTTTGCAGTTTTTATAGGAAAAATAAAAATTAGTCAGAGCAAACCTCCGGATGATAAAGCTGTTATGCAAATAAAGAGTAATTTTTTGTATAAGTATAATATTCTTAAAATACTTTTTGATATTATTATTTTCGGTTTTATCTATTATGTATCTTATTTAATCCGGTTTGGCGGAATAATAGAGAACGGGAATCTTAATCTTATTAAGGAATCATTTGCACTTGTTATTATACTTAAAATAGTACTTTTAAATATTTTTAATGCTTACAGTATAGACAGTAAGTATTTTAATTTAAATGATTTTCTAAAAATTATAAAGAGTATAACAGCAGCTTCGATGATTGCTATAATTGTTCTTACTTTCTGGATTAGATTTAATAATTATTCCAGAACCGTTTTTGTAATTGACTGGGCATTAAGTATTATAATACTAATTGCAATTAGATTTTCATCGTGTTTATTTAATGAAATATTTTATTCTTTAAGAAAAAAAGATACAATTAAGACTGTATTTATTGGTAATACCGATAATTTTCAGGTATTGGAAAGCATATTAAAAATAAAAGAACATGTAAAATATAAATTAAATAATTTTATTAATATTAAGGAATATGAATCCGGAACTTTAGAAGTGAAGGATGATGTTAAAATATTTATAATAGAGAAGAAATATAAAAAGATACTAAATAAAAAAGATTTATCTGTTCTGGAACAAAAGAAAATTGATATTTATGAATTAAAAGATTTTATTAATAATGTGATAGACAACAAGGAGAGCGAATGAAAATACTTATAACCGGAGGAGCAGGATTTATAGGTTCCAACCTCGCAAAAAAATATCTTGAGCGAGGAGATGAAGTATATATTATAGATAATCTCTCTACAGGAAGTATGAAAAATATAGAAGGCCTATTGGAAAAATATAAGGGCAGAATGTTTTTTACTAATGACACTATTTTAAATAATACTGTAATGATGGAGCTTTCCGGTATAGCTGACGTAATTGTGCATCTCGCTGCTGCAGTTGGTGTAAAATTGATAATGGAGAAACCTTTATTATCAATGGAAATAAATATTATTGGAACAGAGCATATATTAAAATGGGCAAAGAAGTTTAAGAAAAAGGTATTTATTGCTTCTTCTTCTGAAGTGTATGGTGATCAGACTAAAGCGCCATTAAAAGAAGAAGATTCTGTTATTTACGGCCCTTCTATTAAACACAGATGGTCATATGCTGCATCTAAACTTGTAGATGAATTCCTGGCATTAGCTTATTACAGAACTTATAATATTAAAATAAATATATGCAGGTTTTTTAATGTAATAGGCCCCAACCAGACAGGAGAATACGGAATGGTTGTTCCGCGCTTTGTGGAGAAAGCTCTTAGAAATGAGACTATTCAAGTTTATGGTGACGGAAGCCAGACAAGAACTTTTACATATATAGATGATGTTGTTAGAGCAGTTGTTGCAATGATAGACAATGAAGACTGTGTTGGCGAGATTATAAACATAGGCGGTGAAAGAGAAATAAGCATTAAAGAATTAGCAGAGAAGATAATTCTGCTCACAGGTTCAAAATCAAAAATTGAGCTTATATCATATGAGGACGCTTATGGTAAAGACTTTGATGATATGAGGAGGCGCGTGCCTTGTTTAGAAAAAGTAAATAGACTTATAAATTACAAGCCTGAATTTGATCTTGATAGGTCTTTAATGGAAATAATTAAAGCTAAAAAGAAGAATATATAAGGAGACATAGTTGAAACTTGAAGGAATTAATTCGCTTGCTATACCTGAAGTTAAGGTTTTGAAATTCGCAAGGTTCTGCGATCATAGAGGGTATTTTACAGAAACATACAGAAAATCAGATTTTAAGAAAATGTCAGATGAAATAGGTGATTGGGAAATTATGCAGGGAAATGAAAGTTATTCCAAAAAAAATACTATAAGGGGCCTTCATTTTCAGTGGAACCCATTTATGGGAAAACTTGTAAGGACTGTTCAGGGACATATGGTAGATCTTGTACTTGATATTAGAAAGGGTTCTCCAACACATGGAAAGATAATTGCCTATGATATGCCGTCTGTCCCGGAAAATAATTATTATGAATGGATCTGGGTTCCAGTAGGTTTTGCGCATGGAAATATGTTTTTGGAAGATACTGTAATTGAATATTTTTGTAGCGGTGAATACAGTCCCGGAAATGAAGCAGGAATTTCTCCACTTTCTAATGATATAGACTGGAGCATCTGTGATGATAATTTGAAGGATGTATTTATAAATTTAAAATCAAGCGGAGAAATTTTAATTACAGATAAGGATAAAAACGGGTATTCAATTAAAGAGTGGTCTCTGAAAAAAGAATCGCACAATTTTATATATTAGGAAGGGTAATTAACTATAATGTCAGGACAAATATTAGCAACTGGGGGAGAAGGTGTCCTCGGTACAGAATTGCGGAAAACATTACCAAATGCTGATTTTCCATTAGAATGTGATTTTGATATTATTAATATAGAACGAATGGAAAACTGGATAAATCAAAGCGGGAAAAAATATGAATTGCTTCTTCACTGTGCTGCTTTTGTTTCACCTCCATTAATTGACAAAGATCCTGTCAAAGCTCTGGATGTTAATATTGTAGGAACTGCTAATATTACAAGACTTTGTATAAAGCATAATATTAAACTTATTTATATATGTACGGATTATGTTTTTGATGGTAAAAAAGGACATTATAAAGAGGATGACCCGGTATATCCTGCAAATAAATATGCCTGGTCAAAATTAGGCGGAGAGTGCGCTGTTAGGATGTATGATAACTCAATTGTAATCAGGCTGTCTTTCGGGCCGGATATTTTTCCATATGAAGCAGCATTTATAGACCAGTGGACAAGCAGAGAATCAGTTACAAGAATTGCAGAAAAGATTAAAAAAGTTTTGTCCTTGAAGGATTTTACCGGAGTTATTCATATTGGTGCCAAAAGGCGGACAGTAATGGAGTATGCAAAAGAATTAAACCCGGAAAAAGAAATAAAAGAGTTATCTTTAAATGATGTTAATTTTGTTTCACCAAAGGATACATCATTAAATACAGATAAATATGAAGGCCTTATAAAGTAATAGAATAAGTGAAAGATAAAACAATAAAAAAGAAAATACTTTTTTTTGTTCATTGTATATCATTTAGCCCCTCAACAGAAAGAAGGGTCATGGATTATAAAGAGTATTTTGTAAATTTAGGAATAAAACCGGTCTTTTTAAGTTATACACCTACAAAACTTTATAGGCTATTTAATTCGTTTTCTTTTAAGAATACGAATATGATTTGTAGATTATTAAGTAATGCAGCTCATATTAAAATTGGAATTGCTGTTTTGTTTTTTAGATGGGTTTCTTTGATAAGGCTGCTATTGTTTGCAGGTGCATATGATATAATTTTTATTCAGAAAGTACTTGCACCAGTATGGTTTGTATATATTTTAAAGGGTATAAATTCTAATATTGTATTTGATTTTGATGATGCTATCTTCTTACGAAAAAGAAGACAGTCAATTGCTATAATAAAAAACAGCAAATTAGTAATTGCCGGAAGTCATTATAATCTCAAATTTGCAGAGAAGTATAATAAAAATAGTGTGTTTTTACCGACACCTGTACCGATTATCAATTTTAAAATCAAGAAGAATTATATTAAAGGACAGGGTATTGTTCTTGGATGGATAGGTTCTATTAGTACCTTGCCTTCACTTAATATTATTAAGAATGTAGTTGAGAAACTTTCAATTGATTTCCCTGAGCTTATTTTCCGGATTATCGGATTTGGAAATAGAAAGGATTTAATTCCTCAGTTTAAAGGTGTTCGTCTCGACCTTATTTCAAGGATACCTTATAAAGCCGTACCTGATGCAATGTTAGAATTTGATATTGGTATAATGCCTTTAATAAACAGAGAATGGGATAAAGGAAAATGTGTTGGTAAAGCATTAGAGTATATGGCTTCTGCTGTGCCATGTGTTATACAAAGATTTGGTGAAAATCCATATGCAGTTAAAGACTGTGAAAATGGTTATTTAGCTGACACTGATGAAGAGTGGTTTGAGAAAATTTTACTACTTATAAAAGACAGCTCATTAAGAGAAATAATAGGTAAAAAAGGTCGTGAAACTGTAGAAAAATATTACTCGACAGATGTATGTGCGGATAAACTGATTGGTTGTTTATTAAATTTAGTATAGTAAGGATAAAATTATGAAGAATAAATTTAGTTTGCTATTTTGTTTATTTATATTCTTTGTTAGCTGCAGGATTCCTCCGGTAATATTAGAAGTAGATAATACAACTCATCATGAAGCTGTTTTTTTTGAGTTTGAAACGGATAGGAATCCTGAGGCTGTTTCCCGTGTATTAAATAGAGAGTCAGATTTTGCAGTAGCATCATGGTGGGGTTTTGATGAGGAAAATGCTACAGAGTGTCTGCAGAATGCAATAAGTTCCGGTGTTAATGTGTTATATGTCCCCGATATGGGAACCCCCTGGTATGTTGAACCTATATTTTTAGAAAGTAATCAGGAAATTATTTTTGAGTCCGGTGTTTTAATAAAAGCAAAGGAAGGTTCTTTTCAAGGAGGAGGAGATGCTCTCTTTTCTATTAAAGATAAAGAAAATATTACTTTGCTGGGATATGGAGCTGTTTTTGAAATGAGAAAAGAGGACTATATGAGAGCTCCTTATTCAGATGCTCAATGGCGGCATACATTACAGATAAGAGGATCCAGGAATATTAAAGTATTGGGTCTTGAACTGCGGAAAAGCGGTGGTGATGGTATATACATCGGGACAGGAAATAAAGATTTAGAGGGAAGTATTAATTATAGTAAAGATATTTACATAAAAGATGTAATCTTAAATGATCATTATAGGCAGGGAATTTCTGTGATTTCCGCAGAGAATCTTTTGATAGAAGATAGTATTATAGTAAATACTTACGGTCATAGTCCGGAAGCAGGTATAGATTTTGAACCGAATAATAATACACAAAGGCTTGTAAACTGTATTGTCAGGAATAACGAGATTACAAATAATTCCGGTTCCGGTATTTTAATTTATATAACGCAATTAGATAATGATACACTGCCTGTGTCTATATTGCTGGATTCAAACATAATACAGGACAATAAGCGTTCATTTTATATTGGCGGAATGGGTCAAAAACCGCATGGTGAGATAATATTTTCAAATAATATTATGGATTTTAGAAAACATATTACTGAATCAGAAAATATAAATATTGTATTTGATGATAATTAAAAATAATAAAAAAATTTTTAAAGTGTTTGATAAATTTCAAAACTATGGTATATTGTTCAATCAATGAACAATATATTGAAATAATGATAAATATTTAAGATAATCTGTTTCGGCGATGTCTGTAAAATTTATTGTGTGAGGTCTTATTGGTATTCTTACAGGTTTTAATCCTGTATTAGGATAGATCGCTTTAGATTTAAAATATTTCTATAATTAATGGAGAAAAAATGAAAATTGCAGTTGTGGGCGGTGCAGGTTATTTAGGATCTGTATTAGTACCTGTTCTTATCGAGCATGGATACGAAGTTGATGTAATAGATCTTCTCTGGTTTGGAAATCATCTGCCGGAAAATGTTAAAGTTATCAAGAAAAACCTTTTTGACTGCAATGAGGATGATTTTAAGAATTATGAGCAGATTATTTTTCTAGCAGGAATATCAAATGATCCTATGGCTGAATATGATCCTGCAAAGAATTTTATATATAATGCAGCATTACCATCCTATGGAGCATATATTGCTAAAAAAGCAGGTGTTAGACGATTTATATATGCTTCTTCATGTTCCGTTTATGGTTATACTGTAAATGAGATGTATAATGAGGATGATCCTGTGACCTGTACTTATCCTTATGGCATTTCCAAGCTGCAGGGTGAAAGAGGAGTTATGCAGCTTAAAGATGAAAACTTTTCTGTAATTTCGTTAAGAAAGGGGACAATATGCGGTTACAGTCCAAGAATGAGAATGGATTTGATAGTAAATACTATGTTTAAGTTTGCAATTGCAGAAAAAAAAGTTACTGTTAACAATCCGTCTATATGGCGTCCGATACTTGATATCAGAGATGTTTGCTCTGCTTACTTGCGAGCTGTTCAGGTAGATTATTCTATAGATGGTATATTTAATATTTCCTCCGGAAATTATACAGTTGGACAGGTAGGAGATTTAGTAGTTAATGAAGTTGAAAAACTTACCGGAGAAAAAATTGATATTCAGATTAAAAATGTAAAAGATTTTAGAAACTATAAAGTTTCTATAGAAAGGGCAAAAACGTATCTTGGCTATCAACCTCAATATGATATAAAAGATATAATTGATAATTTATATGCTAATAAAGATAATTATTCAGATTTTGATAATGAAAATTATTATAATATAAGGGTTTTTAAAAAATTATTAGATTCTAAGTAATTTGGACTTAAAAATACAAATAAATAGTTTACTTTTGCAAGTTTAAATAAAATAAATATACACAATACAAAATTATAAGAATCTAATCATATTAATATATGATGATGATTTTAAAAATAATACTTACGATATTTTAAAAAAAAATGAAAAATATTTTATATATAAGTGGTACATCAGAGATTGGTGGTGCAGATATTGTATTGCTGGATTTAATAAAGAAAATAGATAAAAAAGAGTTTGCTCCTTTTGTTATTCTTCCAAAACATGGACCTTTTGTGAATGATTTTATAGCTGCAGGAGCAATAGTTATTTTCCAAAGAGTGAGTACAATATTTAGAATGAGAAGGGTTATCGAATTTATAAATTACTTTACTTATTTTATTCCTAATATAATTAAAATTACAAATATAATTAGAAAGAATAGAATTAAACTTGTGCATAGTAATTCCAGTGTTGTGTTTAGCGGAGCTTTTGCAGCAAGACTTTGCAGAATACCGCATTTATGGCATGTTAGAGAGATATTTTTTAAAGCCGGCTGGATAAGTAAAGCTGTTTTAAAAGTTGTAAGTACGTTTTCAGACAAAATAATTTGTATTTCGGATGCTGTTAAAAATACATTTCCGGAAAAGATATCAAAAAAGGAATATATAAAAGTAATTTATGATGGAGTGGATGAAAATATATTTTCTCCTGAAAATACAAAAAAAACACTAAGAACAAAATATAAAATTGGTTCTAATGCATTAATATTCGGGATGGCCTGCCGCATGGTTCCTGTTAAGGGCCATGAAATGTTTATTAAGGCAGCACTACCTGTAGTTAAAGAATATCCTGATACAAAATTTATAATTGCAGGGGATATTGTTCGGGATGATTTTATTGATTATAAGAATAAACTATTATTATTAGTAAAAGAATTAAATATAGAAGATAATGTCCTCTTCCTTGGTAATCAAAAAGGGATGCAGCATATAATAAATGATTTTGATGTAATGGTTTTACCTACTATATCACCTGAACCATCTGGTAGAGTTATTTTAGAAGCAATGTCTTTAGAAAAACCTGTTATAGCTACAAATTTTGGAGGTCCGTGTGAACTGGTTGTACCAAATAAAACCGGTTTATTATTTCCCCCAGAGTACAAAGAATTAGCAAAAGCAATGCTCTTTCTAATTAAGAATCCTGAACTTAGAAAGAAAATGGGTAGAGAAGGAAGACGATGTGTGATTGATAGATTTAGTTTAAGAAAACATTGCTTGACTGTACAGAATGTTTATAAAGAGCTTTTAAAAAATTTAAATTAATTTAGAAGAATATTTTGAGTGAAATTAAAAGTATATCTATTGTTATTTTGGAATATAAAAGCTTAAGAGAATTAAAAGAATTAATTAATTCTTTAATACCAGTATTCAAAAATTTGAAAATTGAGATAATTATTGTATCAAATTCCTGCTATTCAAAGCAAGAGCAACAAAAATTAGAAAAAGAATATAAAAATTGTATTTGGATTTTTAATAAAAAAAATAAAGGATTTGCCGGAGGCGTTAACACAGGATTAAGAAGAGCAAATAATGAATATATTTTATATTTAAACACAGATGCAAAATATAAAAAGGGAAATATTTTGGATTTGCTTGAGTATTTTTCTAATAATAAGAATATTGGTGTTATTGGCCCAAAAATTATTGATAAAAATGATATTGTTCAGGATTCTGCAAGAAGATTTCAGAATCCTCTAATTGTTATAAAAAGAACTGTAATGCGAATATTATTTCAGAAGAATTCTTTTCCGGAAGTAATGGACTATAATAAAATATTTGAAGTAGATTGGGTGTGCGGTGCTGCAATGTTTTTTAAAGTTGAATGCTTAAGAAAAATAAATTATTTTGATGAAAAATATTTTTTATATTTTGAAGAGGTTGATCTATGTAAACGCGTATGGGACTCAAAATATAAGGTTGTTTATTATCCTAATTTTATTATTGAATATTGTGCAGATAGGAAGAGTATGGATGTTTTATTTGGTAAATTTAATTTAAGAGCAATTAAGTTTTTAGTAATAGAAATATTAAGCTATTGCAGATTTTTATTTAAGCATGGTATTAATCCAAAACGAAAATAATATAACCATTTTTAGAATAATGAGTAATATATGAGAATTGGGATTGTTGAGGTAGTTCGTAATGCGGAACAAGATTTAAGAGGCGGTGCAGAGACAGTACATCGAGATTTAAAAAAAATATTTGAAGCTGAGAATTATGAAGCAGAAATAATTAGGGTAAGTATAAATAATAAACCGATATATAAATCTATTGTAAAAATGTTTGGTGACATATTTTATGTTCCAAAAATCGTAAATAAAATAAAAAATAAATATGACATATTAATATGTGACAGTGCTATAAGTTATGGAATAAAACATCCTAAATGTATTTGTCTTTGTCATAGTTCTTATAAAGGATACAAAAGGGCTTTAGGAAAATATTTTAGCTATAAAGCAAAAGCGGCCTATTTAATTCTATCATATTTCCAAGATCAGGGCACAAAAAATAAATATGTAATTGCAGTTTCTAAATATTTTAAATCCTTTTTAGAAGATCAGAAAATAATTGTAATTAAAGTAATTTCGAATTCTGTTGATATTAACATGTTTAATGAGAATACAAATATAAAGAAGAAGTCTGACTTTCTTTATGTTGGAGGATATTCATATTATGGAAAGGGATTTGATCTTTTAGAAAAATTATCGAAAAAAGGTTTAAAAATAAGTTGTGTAACAAATAGAGCTCCTGGTAAAAAACTAAAATGGATAAAAAGTGTTAAGCACGAACAATTACCGGATATTTATAATCAATATAGAATTGTATTATATCCGAGCAGGTTTGAAAGTTTAGGTATGGTTCCATTAGAAGCTATGGCATGCGGAGTACCTGTTGTAATAAGCAATGTTGGATTAGGTTTTGAATTAAAGGAAAAGATTCCTGAATTTGTTGTAAGCGGCTGGGATGAAAATTCTGTAAATGAGTATTTAATAAGAATAAAGCAAATAGAAAAAAATTATAAATATTTCTCTAATAAAGCAAGAGAATATGTTTTGAAAAATCATTCATTTAGTGTTTTTAAAGAAAAATGGCTAAATGTAATAAAGGAACTATATAATAATTAAGAATTGGAGTAATAAATGGATAATGATATCATTATATATGAACCAAATCAAAGACAGAAAATAGGATTCTTTAAGTGCTGGATTGTTATGGTTAAAAATATAATAAAATCACGAGAACTTATAGCGCAACTCTTTAAAAGAGATTTTTTTGCTGTGTATAAAAAATCATTTATAGGTGTTGCATGGATTTTTATTTCTCCAATAATAGGAATTATTTCATGGGTTTTTATGAATGCTACAGGAATATTAAATCCGGGAGATGTTGGCATACCATATCCTGCTTATGTATTATTAAGCAGCTCTATATGGGGACTTTTTATGGGTTTTTATAGCTCTGCGGCAAGTACTCTTGGGGCTGGAGCAGGCTTTATTATGAAGGTTAAGTTTCCTCATGAAGCATTACTTATTAAACAAATTGCGCAACATCTTGCTAATTATTTGCTTGCTTTTATTGTGAATATTATTGTACTGTTAGTGTTTGGTGTTATTCCGAGTTGGAAAATAGTATTCTTCCCAATAATAATATTGCCATTATTTTTTCTTGGAGCTGGTATAGGACTTGTTGTATCTGTTATTAATATCGTAGCAATAGATATTTCGAGGGGTATTAGCTTTGTTATGGGTATGATAATTTTTGTAACACCAGTTATTTATTCTCCAAATGTTGAAAATGAAATAATTCAAGCAATAATTAAATGGAACCCTTTAACATATTTAATAGGCAACGTGAGGGATATTATTATTTATGGTAGATTTGATTTTGCGGATAGATTTTTATATTCTTCGATTATTGCATTTTTAATTTTTATCTTTTCTTGGAGATTTTTTTATCTATCAGAAGAAAAAGTTATTGAGAAGATGATCTAAATATAATGAATAAAGGAATATTGATGAGTGATACAGTTATAAAAGTAGAAGGGCTTTCTAAGAAATTTTGTCGTTCTTTAAAAAGAAGTATGTTCTATGGTACTATTGATGTATTCAGAAGCATGATTGGAATACCATATGACACTAGAATATTAAGAAAAAATGAATTTTGGGCTCTTGAAGATTTAAGTTTTGAAATTAAAAATGGTGATATTCTAGGTATTATTGGGATTAATGGTTCTGGTAAAACAACACTGTTAAGAATGATAACAGGAATTTTCCCACCAGATAAAGGTAGAATCACCGTTAGAGGTAGAATAGGTGCACTTATATCTGTTGGAGCTGGCTTTCATCCACACATGAGCGGGAGAGAAAATATTTATCTTAATGGTACAATCCTTGGAATGACCAGAAAAGAAATAGATACAAAATTAAATGACATTATCGAATTTTCTGAGGTTGGAGACTTTATAGAAGCGCCAGTTAGTAGTTATTCTTCAGGGATGAAAGTACGACTTGGATTTTCAATTGCTGCACATATTAATCCTGATATTTTACTAATAGATGAAATATTAAGTGTTGGTGATTTAGGATTTAGGAATAAATCACTCAAATTTATGGCAGATCTGAGAGAAAAATCAAAAGCAGTTTTATTTGTGAGCCATAACATAGATCAGATATATTATCTTTGTAATAAGGTGTTAGTAATAGATAGAGGGAAGAAAATATTTTTCGGAAATGCAGAAGAAGGTGTCCGTTTTTACGAGAAAGAGGTTTATTTAAAACCAAATACTAAAAAACTTAAACCTATAGAGAAATATGATGTAAAAAAAGATTTAAGAGAAAGCCTGGGTTTTGGAGTAAAATTATTGGATCTTTTAATTAATGGACAAAAAAGTGATGAAAAAAATCCAGTTAGTATAAATCAAGGGACTTCTATTGAATGTGAAGTTACTATAGAATTAGAAAAATTATTTAATAATTGTGCTGCTGTAATTCATTGTTGTAATAGTCTTGGACAGGGTTGTTTCGTAACATATTCAAATGAAAGCGGATTACAATCATGTGATTTGTTACCAGGAAAATATACTTTTACTTTTAAACTACCACCCTTATTTTTACGTGAAGGAATTTATGAAATTCGTTTTTCTTTTCGAAATATAAAAACTATTGAAATATATGAAAGACAGCACCGAGTTGCTTTTTTTTCAATGTTGGGAGATAAACAAAGACAGAGATATCAATATTTTCTAACTCCTACTGCAACTTGTTCAGTAAAAAATAATGAATAATGATTGAGTACATTATAGGATTGTAAATATTATCCCAATTTAATCTCAAAAATAATATTAAATCTAAAAAAGAAGATTGATAATGTTTATACAATAGTCTAATAAAATTGATAATCAAAAAAGGGAAGGGGGATTTATATGATTAAGAAATTTAAAGAAAAAATGTCTAAATATAAAAATATTTTAATACTTTATAGAATCCTAAAAGTGAATATTAAAAAAGTTCAAAATTTATTTATTTCAATCTTAATGAAATTTTTAAATTCAATAATATTTATTAAAGATAGTAATATAAGGTTAAGTTTCAGAAAAGCTATTTATCAAGCTAAAGCAAAAGAAATTATTCTAGATTATAAAAATTTAATGAGATTTATTTGTTTAGACAACACTAGCTATTGTAATGCAAAATGTGTATTTTGTAGTTATCCTTTAAAAAAAGATATAAAAAAGGAGACAGTTACTTTAAAAGATTATAAGGATAATTTGGATAAAGTTATTAATGCAGGAATTACATATATTGATTTTACTCCAGCTCTTGGAGATCCATTGGTTGATAAATACTTTTTGCAAAAGCTTAGTGCTTTACATGATACATGTATAGATAGGGTTCGCTTTTTTACAAATGCAATAGCATTAAGAACAGAAATATCAGATAAAATTATACAGTTTAAAAAACAATTTAATGGTAGATTATGGATATTATTTTCAATTGGTGGCTTTGATAGGGAAACATATATTAAAATAGATGGTGTAAATAAATTTGAAGTTGTAATGAATAATGTAATTTATTTTATTGAAAAGAATTCAATAGAGAATACAAATATTGATATCACTGTATGTCCAAAATGTAGGAAAGAATTATTAAAAGGGCATTATTATAATAAATTTAAAGAATTTGAAAAAAAGAATATGATAAATTTTAGATATGAAAAAACAGATTATTATGGAGTGCGTGGAACTGAAGAAGTTAAGAATAGTGTAAAAGATAATAATATTAAATTCAAAAAAGTAAATAAAAAATATTTTGGACCGTGTGATGTTATGTTTGGAAATGGAATAAGAATAAATGTTAATGGTATTTATTGCATAATTGTGTTGAATATAATGAAAATTCTATTATTGGGGATTTAAAAAGTGAGTCGATGGAACAAATATTGGATAATAGAATTAAAATAATTAATGCTACTTTCAAAAACCGATTTCCACAAACATGTCGTTTATGTTCAAGTTATTTAAGTATATTTCGGTTTAGATCTTATTTTTGGAGACGTTGTAAAAAGAGTTTTAATATAAGTGAGCCAATATTATAATTTATAGCATATTATTAGATTGAGCTTAAATTATGTTAATCCAAAATATACTGTTTTATAAGAAACATCATACTGTTTAAAGAAAAATAATAAAAATATTGATATACTTAAAACATTATGTTAAAATTATTTCTAAAAAAAATGATAAATATGATAAATGTGCAAGGTGAATAATGTCTAGAAAAATATCAGTTTTATTTATACTTATTCTAATATTAAGTATATCATTAAATATATATTTTCTTTTAAATAATATATTTGTTTATAATTTTGAAAATGCTGAAACTGAAAATAATGAATTTAGCTGTAATCAATCCTTTGTTTACCATGCTGTCTATGACAATGTAACTATTATTCCTGTTACAGAAAGTAAAGAGGAATCTTTAGAACTTCCAAAGGAATTAATAATATTACCTGGTAAGTATAATTTCTGTGGAGAATCATATGAACTATAGATGAAGGGGTATATAGATTTATTACTCCTAGAGAAGGAAATCAACAGAGAATAGTATATAAATCAGATCTCGACGCTCTTTTATCCAGTCTCGCATGGATTCAAACTCATAGTAATTATGAGAGTAGAAAATCAATTGAAGAGTTAAACATTGAAGCAATGCAGGATAAATTATTAGTGTCATGTGGAATTATAACAAAATTGGCAAACCATATACTTACTGATTATGGTTATAAATCACGGATAACTATTTCAATAACACTAAATGAGAGAAAAACTTTTAATGACGCGCATAATTGTATAGAAGTATATAGGAACGAATATGAAAAATGGATTCTATATGATCTAGACAATAATGCTTACTTCACTCATGAAGGAATCCCTCTATCTTTGATAGAGTTCGTTGATTATTCTTCTTCCGGTGATTATGATATTAATTATATTGCTAATGATACCCGAATTGATGTTGTAAACTGGTTATTCGAAGATTATAATTGGAGTTTCCTTGGAGAGATGAATACTGCTGATTTAAAAGAATATTACAAAAGAGTAATGCAAGTTTCTCTTCTTAAAGATGGTGATTATTTCTTTTTTTATGATAAAGAAAATCAAACAGAGATTGAAAGTTATTCAACAAATTTTAAATATATGGATGAAGAAGAATTTTTTAATAAATTCTATTTGACTTTACATTAAAAGTATAAAGTAAGTAATAAGAGTCTATTAATAAAAAGTATAATTACAATATCTAATCAAATCTAAAAAGGAAAATATCATATGAACATGAATGCAGTAATTCTTGCAGGCGGATTAGGAGAACGGTTACGACCATTTACAAGTATTTTGCCAAAACCATTAATGCCCATATCAGGTGAAGAAACAGTTTTGGAAATCCAAATAAACCATTTAAAAGAGTGTGGATTTAACAATATTTATATTGCAACAAATTATAAAGCAGATATTATTGAATCATATTTAGGAGATGGTTCTAAATTTGGTGTGAACCTTTTTTTTAGTAAGGAAAGTAAACCGCTTGGAACATGTGGACCATTAAAACTATTAGAGGAAAAACTCACAGAGCCATTTTTATTAATGAATGGTGATGTTTTAACTGAATTGGATTTCTCTAAATTATACAATTTTGCGATAAGTAAAGAATCTTCATTAACAGTAGTAACAAAAGAGATAATTAGGCCTTTAGATTTTGGGAATGTGATTTTAAAAGATGAAAAGATCATTGAAATTAATGAAAAGCCGGATTTAAAATTTCTTATTGTTGCAGGAATATATATATTAAAGCCGGATATTTTAAGGTATATACCAGACGACGAATATTTTGGTATTGATGATTTAATTAAAACTTTTTTAAAGAAGGATAGTCCAATATCAAGTTATCTTATGAATATGAATGAGTATTGGATAGATATTGGAAGATTTGAAGATTTAAATGAAGCGAAGAAAAGATATGAAAATCGGTAATTCGAGAAGTAAATAACTATACCTGGGTATGCACTTGGCTCAACTAAGGTGATATGATACATTTTCTCCATGTATGGAGATTTCCCCAAATCACTCATGGAATTTGAGAAATATTTTAAACAAGAAGATGACTGTTATCAGTAT
>SDBV01003777.1_pt1 | contig 22073 bp, 16 predicted proteins | sample 2277081 | NCBI WGS metagenome assembly SDBV01 (sample SAMN10402039, study PRJNA504765) | marine sediment metagenome | isolation source: marine sediment core GS10_PC15, 223 cmbsf | place: Arctic Ocean: Southern Knipovich Ridge | collected 2010 | reverse complement strand
ATTTGTTATACGTTAATAGTTATTCGTGTCCACAACTAACCAATAACTAAAGCGGGCGATTAGCTCAGGGGGAGAGCGCTGCCTTCACACGGCAGAGGTCGTAGGTTCGAAACCTACATCGCCTACCATTTCTTTTCAATGGGCAGTTGATTTTATATCCAAATCCCCACCTCGTAGGTGGGATTATGAGGTCGTCCCGAAATATCGGGACATCGCCTACCATTGAACTGCAGGGTACAAGGAAAAAGGATTAGGGATTAGGGTTAAGAAATTTTATATGCCATTTTTCTTCAACATAAATTTATTGTTTCTTCTCAAAATTTACTGAATTTTAAGCAGATTCCTAATCCTGATGTGACTCAAATATTTCATTGAACTCATCAGTTGATTGTTTAAAGGCATCAAGCACCTGTGGATCAAAATGCTCCGGCATTGTTCTGCCGTCACCTTCAGTTATTATTTTCACTGTCTTTGCATTGTCAAATGACGGCTTATAAGGTCGTTTGCTCCTTAATGCATCATACTGGTCACAAATATTGTATATTCTTCCCTCAATCGGGATTGCCTCACCTTTAAGACCCTTAGGATAGCCTATGTCTGTGCCGCCCCATCTCTCGTGATGGCTTATAGCAATTACCTCTGCCATCTGAATAATTTGAGATGTTTGTCCACTTAGAATATTTGCTCCAATAGATGTATGTGTCTTCATAAGCATAAATTCCTCAGCATTGAGTTTGCCGGGCTTAAGAAGTATCTCAGCTGGAATACCAACTTTGCCTATATCATGCATCGGAGCTGCATAAAAAATGGTATCAACTTTATCATCGGGCCATCCTAATTTACCTGCTAACATTGAAACGTAATAACCAGACCTTTTGATATGAAAGGCTGTATCCTCATCCCTGTATTCAGCCACCTTTGTAAGTTTGTGTATCGTATCAATATAACTTTTCCGTAACTGAGATGTTTTTTCCTTCACTTCTTTATCGAGGAGTTTATTGTGTTCTTGAAGAAAATCCTCAAACTCTTTAATCCTCAGCAGGTTTTTGGCTGTCACCATAAGCTCTATATTGTCAATAGGTTTTGTAATAAAATCATTTGCTCCTGTCTTTAGCCCTTCAATCTTTGCATCTTTATCTGCAAGGGAAGTAACCATAATAATCGGAATATGCTGTGTTTCCGGGTTGTTTTTGAGTATTCTGCATACCTCATATCCATTCATCCCGGGCATCATAACATCAAGGAAGATTAAATCAGGAGACATTTCTTTTGCCTTTTCTAATGCCTCAATACCGTTCCTCGCTGTTTTATAAATATAGTCATAATTTTCAAGAACGGCAGTAAAAAGTCTAAGCTCCATTTCATCATCATCAACTATGAGAATCTTTTGTTGTTTATTTATCTCTGTCATTTGCTCCCCCTTTACTCCGTTGATTCTGTTTAGACTTTTTTATGAATCAGCCAGCATAGATTTCACTTTTTCAAGAAATTTCTTATAATCGTATGGCTTTGCTATGTAGGCATCACAGCCCGCCTCTATCATTTTTTCCTCGTCACCTTTCATAGCAAAAGATGTCATGGCAATAATCGGGATTTTTCTTGTTATATCATTGCTTTTTAAATGCTTTACCGCCGTAAGACCGTCAATGCCTGGAAGCTGAATATCCATCAGGATAAGTGCCGGCACTTCTTTCTTAGCAATGGAAATCCCTTTCCCCGCATCTTCAGCCTGGAGCACATCATACCCTGACATTTGCAGTATGTTTGAAGCAAGGTTCATATTAGAAGGATTGTCTTCAACAATTAATATCTTCATATCATTTTAGAAGCTCTATTCTACTAATTACTGGACCAGTCTCTTTACTTTTTTCAACAGAAGTTCATTATCAACAGGTTTACTGATAAAATCATCTACCATCATGTCTTCTTTTTCTCTGAAGTAGGCGCTTGTACCGAGAATTGGAATATTCCTGGTTTCCCTGTAACTTTTTAATTTTTCAGACAGCTCCATACCTGTCATAAAAGGCATAAGCATATCGGTTATTATGAGGGCAAATTCATCGTCTTTGGAAAGATGCTCAAGTACATCATCTCCCTCCTGTACAACAACAACTTCATACCCCGCATATTCTAAAATTTCCTTGAAAAACTTTCTGCTCTCCAAATTATCGTCAACAACCAGTATCCTTTTTTTTAAATCTTCACTCATCATGATTCACCTCACCTTGTATATGTTAGAACTGAAAATCTCCTTATTATTCCCGGCTTTTTTTATATCTATCAGAAAAAATTAAATTCGCCCTATCTTGCTCTTGAGTTACATTTATTAGAATTGCTCAGCCATGTAAAGACTCCAGCATCTCTTCGATACTTTCACCATCTTCCATGAAGACCGCACTTTTTATGTTGAAGCTATAGCCACTTTCTTTTAATAGTCCTTTTATCCTTGATATCACATTGTCCACCACCTGTCTGTCGGCATTAAGAACAATTAGATAAAAACAACCTAGACTTTGTCCATGAGTAAGGATTTCGTTTCTTCTAATCGACTTTCTAAGTATCTTGGCAACTGCGTCTTCTTCCAGCTTTTGCCTGGTTTCTGTCTCCAGATACATTATTCCAAATTGTTTGCCCACCCTCTTGTGGAAAGAGGATATTCTTTTACTGTGTGTCAGAAAATGTTCCCATGTAAGAAGTCTTGTTACAGGGTCAATTATTTTATGATTAAACATCATAAGATGATATGGTGTAGGAGCAGCCTCTACTCCAACTGACGGCTCTGCTTTAATGGGAATTACAAACTTAAAAGTACTTCCCTTCCTGACCTCGCTTTCGACCCATATTCTGCCACCATGTAGTTCCACTATTTTTTCACATAATGCAAGTCCAAGTCCGGTGCCCTCATATTTTTTTGTGTAAATATTATCAAGTTGCTGAAATGGAACAAAGAGTTTCTTTTGATCTTCTTCGGATATGCCGATGCCTGTATCAGAAACAGAAAACTCAATAAAATCTCCTGCTCGTTTTACAACGACACTTACTGAACCACCATCAGGAGTAAATTTCATTGCATTGCTCAATAAATTCAACATAACCTGCCTTAGTCTCCGGTCATCCGCCTCAACTATATTCACACCACCTACCATTTCAGTTGTAAGAGCTATTCTCTGTCTTAATGCTTTCTCCTTAAACATAATTATGCTTTTTTCAACAAAATCCTTTATGGGATAATTCTTTAATTCAAGTTTTACCATTCCTACCTCTACCTTGCTTAAATCAAGAATATCATTAATGAGGGTAAGAAGGTGTTTGGCACTCCCCACAACATCACTCAAAAATGCTTTTTGTTTATCATTCAAAGGGCCTGTCATACCATCATACATCATCTCAGAAAACCCTATTATTGCATTTAATGGAGTCCTCAACTCATGGGACATATTTGCAAGAAAATCTGACTTGGCTCTGTTTGCAGCTTCTGCCTGAATCCGCGACATTTCAAGCTCTTTTGTTCTCTCTTTTACCTTTATCTCCAGCCCTTTTTTGCTTTCTTCTAACCTCTCCAGTATCATGTTGTTGTCCTCTAACATGCTTACCATTATCCCGCGTGATTTTAGCGCTTCTTTTAAGGCACGGTTTAGGTCTTCGGTCTGTTTTTTTAATAACTCCTCATCTTTTTTAATCTTCTCATCTGCTTTCCTGCGTTCGGTTATGTCTCTGCATACCCCGATGAATCCGATTGGCTCACCTTTCTCGTCTTTCAGCGCGGTACCAGATAGAAAAACGGGTATCTCTTTTCCACTTTTTGTTAAGACAAATGTCTCAAAAGAAGAGGTTGCTCCTGTTTTAACCAGACGTTTCATCTCAGCATAGTGCTTTTCATGTTCCCTTTCCGGGAATATTTTTTCAAAGGTCAATCCCGCTATCTCTTTTTGTGAATAGCCCAATAATTCCATAGCAGCCCTGTTGAGCCTGATTACTTTTCTTTGCATGTTGAGCACTATGAGGGCATCCCCCATTGCATCAATGTAAATTGCTGATTTTATAAGTTCTTGCTCTTTTTCCTTTCGCTCGGCGATCTCTTGATTCTTTAATCTCATGCTCTCCTGCAATTTTTTTGCCATTTCGTTAAAAGATGCGGCTAAAAATCCGATTTCATCTTTTGAAGTAATATTTATTTTTGTTTCTAATCTTCCTTTTTGAATTTCCTTTGCCGCCGATGCAATTAAAAGAATCGGCTTAGTAAGCGTATTTGCAAATAGAAACAAGACAACGATGAGAAATACCCCCATGATTGCAATTGCAAATATTATTGTATTTTGCAAAACTGTCACTGGGGCAAAAATAGTTCGGGGATCTTGAATAACAACCAAAAGCCATCCCAGGTTTGGCATTCCCCGGTATTTCCTAAAGTAGGTATAAGTAGAAAAAGACGGGCGGTTGTGCTCAGATATTTCGGTAAGACTGCCTTCCTTGCCTTCATGGGCAAAATTGGCCGATCTCATACCTATTGTCACCAAATTATCTGTAAACATTTCCTCAGGATCGAAACAAGATATGACCTGGCCGTCTTTACGGAGTAACATTATATGGTTTGTCTCATTCTGTTCTCTGCCCATAATTTTTAGACCGATATTAATTTTATTTATAATTTCCCATTTCAAATAAGCGGCTATGACTCCAATAATCTCGGCTTTGTTGGATGAATGTCTGATTGGATGTGAAAATATAAGGGCATAGTCTTTTACTTTTTTTTCATATTTAACGTCTTGAATATGCAATTTGCCTTTTAAGGCTTCTTGGAATTCTTCTGTGCCGGAAAAATCCATTCCTATTATTTCAGGATCGCTGGAGGAGACTACTCTGCCGCTTCTATCCATACCGGTAATATAATAATGCTCTCCATAGGATTCCTTAATGCTTTTCATATACTCTGATATGCGGCCATCTATATCTTGTGTTAAAATATCATTCATTTCTTCTGCATTGCTCCAGCTTTTAATATCTATAGATTTTTCATATAGATATTCATTTATTCGCATCATAGCTACCTGGCTAAACTCAAATGAACTTTTTGTTATATTCTCCGTTAGGACTTTTTTAATGCTTATGATTGATAATAACCCTGCAATGCCAAATGAAGTAATCGAAATTGATAATAGCACTATGATTAACTTATTCCGTATGCCCATAATAAAGCCCTTTCTCAGATCCTGTTTATAATTCTTTCCTCATACTATCGCCTTCAGTGTAAAATACCTTACCGGATTCAATATCCAAAGATACACTGCGCCGCTCAGTGCCTCCTGTCTTTTTGTTTTTTGGCTCAATGCCTAATTTTTTCAGGTAGTCCAAAACAGAACCTTCAATTTCCTCCGAAATGCTTCCTTCCCCTATTATATTTGCTCCGCCTACAAGATTCACTTCCAGATCTTCTGCCTTGATGCCGAATTTCTTTGCGGTATCAAGCAAAACATCTATAGCGTCCTCGGCATATTTCGTTCTATTACCGCTATCTTGTCCTGGCGATTTACCCGGAAGCATAATATGCGCCATCCCGCCTATTTTTTTGAATCTGTTATAAACAAGCATTACTACACAGGAACCAATCGCCATCACGCGTAGAATAACTGGTTTTGAAGAAACAATAAGCTTACCTGTGTCAACATCAATAAATTTATCTTCCATTATCCGGTTTTTTTACCCAGCTTCTCCTCCAACTCCTTTATCTTCTTTTTCAATTCCACTACCCGCTCTTCCCTGCCAATATTTGCCTTATAAAATACTTCCAGGTCGTGTAGGTGTTTTTTGGTCTGCTGTTCATTTGCCCTTAACTGTTGATTAGAGGCTTTTAACTGCTGTTCACCTGCCCTTAGCTGTTGGTTAGAGGCTTTTAACTGCTGTTCACCTGCCCTTAGCTGTTGGTTAGAGGCTTTTAACTGCTGTTCACTCGCCTTTAGCTGTTGGTTAGAGGCTTTTAATGCATCACTAATCATTACAATTTCATGAATTCGTTTCTCTAAAGCCCCTGCCATTTTATCGAATTCTCTGGATAGTTGACCAATCTCATCCTTCTCGTTAGTTCCTACCCTGTAGTCTAAATCACCACCTCCTATTCTTTCAGCTCCTTTATGTAAAACCTGGATTGGCTTTGAAATCGACTGACTAACAGATAACGCGACCGGCACCACAATTAATACTACAATTATGCCAAATATAATTAACAATTTTCTCAGGTTATCTATCGGAATAAAAGCTTCAGCCACATCCTGCTCTGAAAGAAGCACCCATTTAAAATCTCCCAGATTGATTAGCATAGAAGATCCGATTACCGGAATGCCGCGGTAATCCGGCCAGATGCCCTTTGTTTCTTGATTATCTTCGAAACCCTTTCTTACCGGGTATGTATCTACTTTCTGATTGAGTACGGCATCCTCTATAAATAACGAACTGGTCAACATAAGACTTTTTTGATTAACAAGGTAAGTCTCTCCTGTCTTGCCAAAACTTACCATTTGTGTCTTGGCCCCCATCTTTAAAACTGTTTTGCCGGTAAACAGTTCATTAAATGACATAGCGCTATAACAGTTCACAATCACCCCAATACTTTTTCCCGGATCAATGCGATCTTTCAATGGAGCAGATATCTCCAAGACAGTCCTTCCGCTTTCTTTATGTATATCTGTTATATAAACTTCTTCTTTACCCTTTATAAAATATCTTTCATTATGCCTGTTGGCTCCAATTTTCTGAGAATCAGTAGAAGCTATTATTTTTCCATTCATATCTAAAATATCTATACGTACTATATTTTCATCTAAAGACTTTTTGTTTTTTATCAAATGGGTATTGAGTTTTTCTACTCTTTCTTTTGAGTCCTGGCTAGTGATTACTATTACACTATCCCTTATATAACCATCAGAGCTAAAGTCCGCTGTCCTTGCTTTTAGCTTATCTAAATAGAGAAATATCTTGGCCTCCATGAACTCAGAAATACCATGTAAGCCTGCTAAAGTTGTCTGTTCCAATGTTTCCCTGGCGTTTAAATAAGTTATAGCCCCGACAAAAGACATGGGGATTATAACAACGGACAGGAATATAATTATTAGCCTTGTTCTAATTGGCATTATCTTTACCTTTTAATGAAATAAGTCCGATACCTAACAGCACAAACAGAATAGCGGTATGAAATGCCATAGCAGTACTGAACCCTTCGATTGTATAATAAAATACCGGTACATTAAAAATATAACCTATAATTGCCGCGCCTCCTATAACAGTAACTATCCTTCCAATAGTTAATAATTTTACTTTTAGCCTTGTTATGTTCAGTATTGTAAGAATACCTGCTGTTGCCATTAAGATAAAATTTATCATCGTGCCAATTGAGGGCCTGCCCGGAATTGTGGTCTTTACTGCATCTTCCACCTCTCTTACAAATAGATCCTCAACTCCTGTGCGTATACCAATAAAGACAGAGATTAAAAGAGTTGCCATTAAAAGCAAGATACCCAAGATGGTGATTGGTAAGACCACTTGAGCAATCCCTAAACCTTTCTCTTGTGAGCTTGCGATAAAGTACAGGGTGATACCGCTTAAGAAAAAACAAAGAGCAGTCGAAAACTTCATTGTCACCCAAATAGGAAGAATACTCTTTAAGATATCGATATCAAGTATCCATCCGATCATAACCACCAGACCTGATAAAAAAACAATAATCCCAAGCACTTCTGTAATTTTGATTTTTTTGTTCATCTGTCCTCTATTCCCTTTTATTCAGCCATCCTCGTCCCTTGATTCTACTTTTTATTTTGTTTATCCTCCAACTCCTTTATTCTCTTTTTCAACTCTACTACCCGCTCTTCCCTGCCAATGTTTGCCTTATAAAATACTTCCAGGTCGTGCAGGTGTTTTTCTCTCTCCTTTCCCATCTTCTTGCGTTCGCTGATTTCGGCACGAAGCTGTTGTTCACCTGCCATTAGCTGTTGGTTAGCTGCTTTCAATTCTTCCTCATCCCTCTTGTGCTCTTCAATCTCCTTCTCCAGTTCCCTGGATTTATCCTCTAGTTCAGCAATAATACATTCCCGTTCCTTCTCTGTCTGCTTGAGTTTATTCATTTCAGCTTTCGACAACCATAACAATAAGATTATCATCATGCAAACCAGGGAAATAAATATATAGGTGTAGATCTTATTTCTATTCACTTGCGCTTCTGTCCGTGCATTAACCATCACAAAGAACTCATCAATTGGGGTCATGATATCCACTTTTTTACTGTGGTAAGCTTCGTCATGCAAAAGAGCCCGGGCATATTCATAATCCTGTTCTCCCCTGACTGTAAATTCGCCCTGTGTATCAAGAAACTCCCCTTTCATGGCATGCATCGCTATCATTTCTGTCCTAACCAGATCATTTGAATGCATCTCCGCTTTCGCCAGCAACTCAAACTCCTCTTTCGTAAATTCCAAATTCTCCATAATCTTAAGCAGGGAAATCTTCTGTCCATCAGAACGTGGTTTCTCATTAGTAAATGCCACAAAATCCCAATAAATATTCTCATACCTGACCGGACGAGCCTTCTCCCCATTCCGGATAGCCAAAATATCCCAGTACATCTTCTCATACCGAGAATCTTTCGTAACGACATAGGTTCGTACCATTCTTGTCAAATCGTCAGAGCTCTGTCGTAATTCATCTGCTGCGACATAAGATGAATAGTGTCGCTTTTGGCTCTGATTCAGTTTATGATGGAACCACATTGACAGGATGATGAATGCACTCAGGAAAAATAATAGGAAGATGCTGGTCATTTTAGAATAGGCAATTTTACTCATCAACCCTGTCTTTTTCATATTGATTTCTTTAAAGATCATTCCCAGTTTTTACTTAAAGACCTGTTTTCTATAATGTATTTCATTCACCATTTATCATTGGTCATTGTCTTTAACTTTGTGCCTATTGCCTTATGCCTCTTTTTTAACTCCTCTATCTCCTTCTTGAGTTCAGCCATCTTCGTCCCTTGACCCTACTTTTTATTTTGTTTATCCTCCAACTCCTTTATCCTCTTCTTCAACTCTACTACCCGCTCTTCCATGCCAATGTTTGCCTTATAAAATACTTCCAGGTCGTGCAGGTGTTTTTCTCTCTCCTTTCCCATCTTTTTGCGTTCGCCGATTTCGGCACGAAGCTGCTGTTCATTTGCCCTTAACTGTTGATTAGAGGCCTGTAGTTGCTGTTCGCTTCCCTGTCTTTAAAATGCTCTCTTTCCCTATTCACCTCTTTGTAATAGAATGCCAATGTGGTAAGCCCTATTAATATTATAAAAGAGATGAACGTAACCAGCAGGCGTCTTACCACCTCCCAGGAAGTAAATTTCAACGATTTTTCGCTCATATTTCAATCTTCGATATCTTGCCCATTTTTACCGTCTTTGCCTGATTTTTTTATATTTCTTAAAAGCATGCTATATTTGCCAATATTATAAGCTTTTTCATTTTATATTTCTTAAAAGCATGCTATATTTGCCAATATTATAAGCTTTTTCATCAAGACAATAAAGAGAAAAAATACAATAATCGTGTAATTACCTTGACTGTAGCAAAAATGTAGCAGATTTTCAGCGGAATAGGGCTCAAAGAACTGTAAATACTGGGAAAGAGAGGATAGTAATTCTGCTTTAAATCAAATGAGTTAACTAAAAACTCAGGCCGGAAGCTCACTTAGAAAATTTGCTTAAACGTATTCACACGGCAGAGGTCGTCCCGATGGATCAGGACATCGCCTACCATTTAAATACAGGTTACAAGGAAAAAGGATTAGGGATTAGGATTAGGAATAAAGCGAAACTGATGTTACCTTCCCCGGGGTTAAGCTTCTAATCTCTCCTTTTTTCTTCAGCTCATTTTTATCTAAGATTATCCGTTAAATAATTGACTGCAAAGCTGTTATAATTACTGAAATGCTGCATTTACATAAAATCATAAAAAAACATGTTCTATTTCTTATTGTTTCAATCCTTTTTCTATCCCTTGCGCCAAATGCTGTATTTTCAGACTCAACAGATTTAAAGACAAACAGCGAACTTGCTGTTCACTTCATTGATGTCGGACAGGGCGATTGCATATTTATTGCTTTTCCCGGCGGCAAAAATATGCTGATAGACACTGGCAGTCCCTCTGGAGGACCAAAGGCCGTTCATTACCTGAAATCCATGGGCATTAAAAAAATCGACCATTTGGTTCTTACACACGCCCACGACGATCATATTGGCGGAATCTTCAGCATTATGTCAGAGTTTGAAGTTATCAATTTTTATGATAATGGCTTTGGCAACCTCAAAAGCGATTTATACAGAGATTACATTAAATTGGTCCGAAAGGATCTGTCAAAATATAATATCTTACAGGCCGGAGAATCGTTTCTTTTCGACAATATAAGGATTGAAGTTTTAAATCCGCTGCTTCCCCCGACAGGTAACCTGAACAATGACTCAATTGTATTAATGTTGTTTTATGGAGACATCAAAATCCTTTTGTCAGGTGATCTGGGACAATTGGGTGAACGCCGGCTTCTAAATCTGGGGATTGAATTGACAGGCCAAATCCTTAAACTCAGCCACCACGGAGAAAACGATGCAAGCTCTGATGATTTTTTAAAAAGCGTTAACCCTGAAACAGCGATAATCTCCGTCGGCATGGGTAACAAGTATGCGCGGCCGCACAGGGAAATCTTAAACAGGCTGAAGCAAATCGGTGCAAAAATTTATCGGACTGACCTCAACGGGAATATAATACTTAAGACAGATGGAAAAACTTATACAATAAAAACAGAAAAGCAACAAGTTAATCACCCCCACCCCCGTATCAAGTATGGGGCAGGCTCTAACCTTCCCCTGGTGGTCGAAGACTCGCCGAGGAGAGGAGGGGGTTAGAGGGATGGGTTACAAGAACCAGGGAAACATCTAAAGAGGGACTAAAAATAAAAAACAGCAAAGATAGCGAGAGTTGGGACTGGAAGCCCTGGCTATGGGTCTTGCTGTGTTCTGTCGGAATCTTTGCTACTGTTCCGGTTGCCAGAAATATCCAGCGCTTTGTTGCAAATACAGTTGGACGTGAATTTTTTACATATTCAGTCCTTTTTTTTGTTGCGACTGGATTAGCTGTACTGCTTTATGTTTTTATCTTTAAGCTCAGGGTAAAAAATGTCTCCCAGTATATCTGGCTTTTTATCTGCACCGGATTATACGTCTATTTTGTTATTCAGCTAAAGAGACATCCTGAAGAGGCAATCCACTTTATTGAGTACGGACTGCTGTCTTATTTTTTATTCAAAGCGCTCAGCCGTAGAATTCATGACCAGACTATATATTTAACCGCTGTATTATTTGTGTTATTTATTGGAGTAATAGATGAATTCCTGCAGTGGCTAACGCCCGACAGATACTGGGATTTTAGAGATGTAAGATTAAATGCGCTTGCAGGAGGAATCTTTCTGCTCGCAGTCTGGAAAGGGATTAAACCCAAAATTATATCCGGGCCTGTTAAGAAAATCTCTGTTAACATGCTGGCTGGAATTATAGCGCTTAATTTAATTTTCCTTGGCCTGTGTCTCTCTAATACTCCAGGTTTTGTAAAACGCTACACAGCCACTTTCAATACTTTATCGTGGCTTCAAAATGAAGAAACTATGACTGAATTCGGATATAAATATAAAGATCCGGAAATTGGAACTTTTTATTCCCGACTGACTTTAGAAGAATTAAGAGAAATTGACATTACCAATGGTGAATCTTACGGGAAAATTTTACCACAAGACATAAGTTCAGGCTCCAGGTATAAGAAATTCATCAGGATTTATAATCCTAACACCAATCCATTTTTATATGAATTCATGATACACCTTTATAGAAGAGAGCATAGCTTTTATCTGGTTGCAAAAACAGATGAACCGGATAAAAAAATCAGAATGAACAGCATTGCATTCAGAGAGAATTTGCTAATTGAAAAATACTTCGGCAACACTCTCAAACACTCTGAGTTTCTCTGGTCTGATAAAAAAATAAAAGATTTGGAAAAGACAGCTTCATTATGGAAAGGAGATTATATAAGTAAGGCAGGTTCCAGGATAATAACATCTTTCAGCCTAAAAGAAGCCCTGCTGGCAATCTTTATCATATTAATCATGGTCTGGATATCCGGCAGGGGCTGGAAAAAACGGTTTGCTATTTAACACGGATTAAGAGAGTTTGAGACAATCAAATGCAGGTGGGGCTTAAACGGGAAATTTATATCCGGATTTGGTAATGTCATTGGCTGCGTTCTCCTGGTTTTTATTTGTCTGCTATAATATCACAAAGTGACAAGGAGAAGTTATTCTAAACAAAAGGGAACTAAAAAGAAATCTGCGAAAAAACAAAATTCTGCAATATGTTCAAATAGAGACTGCAGGCTGAGAAAGGGAGGCTGTGAGGGATTCGAGGGATGTCCGGGATATAAAGGCAGATAAAAATATCTTTACTAATCAGGAGGCAAGATGAACAGGTTTGGTTATAAAAGAAAAAGTAAAAGGAGGCTCAGGAAATTCGGGCTGATTCTATCTCTCCCTTTTATTATTATCATCATAACTTACGTAATATATAAACTGTTTTTTATGCCGCCGCCTGTGGTTGAAGGCACAGAGGCCTTTAATTTACTGTCTGTTGACAAGAACATCATGCTTACAGGCAAAAATCTGACGTCTCTGGAAATATTTATTAATCAGGGTGATAAAAATATTAATCTGTTGAGAGATATGTCTGAAAGCAGTGAAAAGGTCTATACCTTGCAGATAAAACCAAAAGACCTGGGGTTAACAGACGGTTCAGCAAAAGTACTTATAAAGGCAAGGGGCGGAATCTTAAAGGAAGTTAAGTACGAGATTGATTCAAAGATTGACACAGTCCCCCCTGTCCTTGAAGTGTTAAAGGCTCCGTTTATAATTTATCAGGGCGCAGGGGGCTTTGCCATGCTGAGAGCCAAAGATGCTGACTCTGTGTTCGTCAAAATTGCCAGCCCGACGCTTCGCCCCGTACCATCTGGTTCAGGGCTTCGGGGTCAGCCCCGGGAAAATCAAATATTTAAAGCATTTAAATCTCCCATAGAGACAGATTCTGCTCCTGCTTCAGTCCGGAAACAGGTTGTCAATACATATTTTGTTTTTTTCCCTGCCCCCTTTGATATTGAAGAGGGAAGCATATTTTATGCAGTGGCAAAGGATGCGGCTGGAAATCAGATTTTGAGAGCACTCCCGACAAAACTTAAAACAAAAAGATTTAAGCCTTCCACAATCAATATTGATGATACATTTATAAATACGGTGGTCTACCCTCTATTAAATAAAACAGATATATCTGATCCTGCAGGTACATTTAAAATGGTAAATGAAGAATGGAGAAAAAACATCTTGATCAGGCTTTTAGACATTACCCGGGGAACTGAGTCGAATATCTTATGGAATGGACGTTTCATGCAGCTAAAGAACAGCAAGGTAATGGCAAAATATGGAGATAAAAGAATCTACCTCTATAACGGAGAAGCCATAAGTAAAAGTGTTCATCTCGGATACGACCTTGCCTCAGTTACTAACGCGTCTGTTGAGGCCGCCAATTCCGGTGTCGTAAAGTTTGCTGAAGATTTAGGTATATACGGGAACACGGTAATAATAGACCATGGGCTCGGGCTAATGAGCATTTACGGGCATCTGTCTTCGATAATGGTTGAACAGGGACAACCCGTTAAAAAAGGCGATGTGATCGCAAAAACAGGCTCCACAGGTTTAGCAGGCGGTGACCACCTTCATTTCGGGATACTTATCCATGGCCATGAAGTATCACCTCTTCACTGGTGGGACCGGAACTGGCTCAAGGTAAATGTGCTGGATTATTTGGAACAGTAAGTGTAGTACATTACACTCAAACCCTGTTTAAAAATCTTTCAGCTTCACCTCTACCAGGGAAAACCATTCCCCGGGATCAGAATACCATTGAGTAATATTCAAACCTGCCTCACAAATCATCTGTACAGCGCCGGCCCTGCTGAATTTTCTGCAAATTTCAGTATGAATGGTTTCACCCTTCTGTAATTCCACCACTAATTTTAAATCGCTTATCTCTAACGATATCCTGCGGTTGGCCCGCAAGTGCATTTCCACCCGCTCTTTCTCTTCGTTAAAAAAGGCTACGTGGTCAAAATGGGATGGATTGAAATCAGCATTTAATTCACGGTTTAAAACACTTAAAACATTTTTGTTGAATTCCGAGGTGATTCCTTTGGAATCGTTATATGCTGTTTCTAATGTTTCTTTGGGCTTAAGCATGTCAAGACCAAAAAGGAATCTGTCGCCTGGTTTCATTGAATCAGAGATCCGTTTTAAAAAAGTGACAGCCTCTTCTTCATTAAAGTTACCTATAGTACTGCCAAAAAATACTATCAGCTTATCACGGTCGTGCGGAATCACGTCTGCATGAAGGGTAAAATCAGCAACTATCCCGGTTACTTTCAGTCCCGGATAGACATCAAGCAATTCTTCAGATGCCGCAATTAATGCCGTCTTGCTGACATCCACCGGGATATAACGTATAGTTGACAGCTCAGATTCATCAACCGCATCCAAAAGTACCCGTATCTTTGAGTTTGCACCGGAGCCCAATTCTACCAGGTCACCATTATTAAAAGAGCTCATTATATCCGGTGCAAAATGCTTTAATATGGACAGCTCTGTTTTAGTCGGGTAGTATTCGGGTAAACAGCAAATCTCCTCAAAGAGCTTTGAACCACGGGCATCATAAAAATATTTGCTCGGGATAAATTTTTGTGATGTCGTTAAACCACGGGAGACATCTTTTCTTATTGCACTTTTATATACATCATCCAGATGGTTTAGTATTTCTACGCCGGATGATTTAAACCTGGATGCATAATTCATTTTTTTTATCTCCTTTCAGAAAATTTCAGCGGCATGGAACAAATCTTACCGTACTGCCTGCTTCACGTATTACTTCTTTAAAAAGCGATATAGCACGGTCAATTTCCTCTATCGTGTTTCCAAAACCAAGAGACAGCCGTATTGAGCAGTGTGCCTCCTCATCTGATAACCCCATTGCCAGCAGTGCATGGGATGGTTCGGGCAAACCGGAACGACAGGCAGACCCCGATGAAATGGAGACACCCCGCTGGTCTAATGCCAGCACAAGAGACTCACCTCGCAAACCCGGCAGGCACATGTTTAAAGTATTTGGAAGCCTATCATCCCTGTGACCGTTCAATTTAGCTTCCGGGAAAATTTCTCTAATCCCCTTTTCCAGCCTGTCCCGCAGAAGCCGCACTCTATCCATATCCGGAAGACGCTGCACTGCCAGCTCAGATGCCTTACCTAATCCAACTATACCGATTACATTCTCGGTCCCGGCCCGCAGTCCGCTTTCCTGACCACCCCCGTGAATAACAGGCTCCAGCACCACACCCCTGCGAATGAACAGAGCACCCACGCCTTTCGGGCCGTACAGCTTATGCCCTGACATTGTCAGCATGTCAACGCCAGGAGACTCCACATCCAGAGGAATCTTACTGACTGCCTGTGTGGCGTCAGTGTGAAAAAGCACACCGCGCCTTCCTGCGATATCTGCCAGTTCAGCAACAGGTTGAATAGTACCTGTCTCATTATTGGCAGTCATTATGCTTATCAGGCATGTTTTTTCACTTATTGAAGATGCCAGATCTTCAGGGCTGACCCTCCCTGTTTTATCCACTTTAAGATATGTTATCTGAAAACCGCTTTTTCCCAGCCATTTACATGCCATAAGCACTGAAGGATGCTCAATAGCAGTAGTTATAATGTGATTTTTGCGGCCCCGGTTTGCAAAGGCTATTCCCTTCAAGACAAGATTGTTTGCCTCAGAGCCGCCGCCTGTAAATACAATGCGGCGCGCCGTGCAATTGAACAATCGGGCCACGCTCCTGCGTGCTGACTCAATAGCAAAACGGGCATTCTTCCCTTCGCTATAAATACTGGAGGGATTCCCATAATCATCCATATAACTGATCATAATGTTACGGACTTCCGGGTCAAGAGGTGTAGTGGCATTATGGTCAAGATATATTCTCATTACAGAATATGGAACAGGATCCTCTGACCTCACCACACTTTTTATATAAGAATATTCTCCTGAATCCATTGAAATTGTTTTCTCACTCTTCACAGCCTTGCTCACTTCACAAAGAAGCGCTTTATATACTGGAAATCCTGAGATAGGGTCATAATTATGAATTTCTGTTAATTCATTTATATTGCACTTCTGCCATGCCTCAGGACCAACAGGCCCGCCACCACCCATATTGGCATCAATTGCACCCTGCACAATATCATCTGTAACCAGGGCCCTCATGTCAACCTGTCCTCTTTCTGTCATGACACGAACAACGTCACCATGGGAAATATTCCTGACACCTGCATCAATGCTGTTTATAGTTACTGTCGGTTCAGCACGTTCTTTTAATAATCCGGGTATACCATGATGTTGTGAACGAAAGTCTGTAGTTACGCGTGACCCGGAATTAAAAATCAGCGGGAATTTTTTTAAAAGTCCGGGCATGGATACAGGCCCCTCCTGTGGTTCAGTATACACAGGTAAAGGATCATAGCCGTGTTCCTCAAGAATACTTGATGCAATCTCAAATTTTCCGCTGGGCGTATCAAAACCGGGAATTTCATCAGCCCTTAACATGCCCTTTCCCCACTTTTTGTACTGCATCATTACAGCGGGTACCCGGACAATGCCGCCAGAAGCACGAACATCCTCAAGTGTAAAATCCGAGCCTTTCAAAACATGCCTCAGGAGTTCCTCCTCGCTTTGCGGATAAAGCTCTCCATAACCAAGGCGCCGGGCAAGCCCTGCCATAATAAAGAAATCATTGCGGGCCTCGCCAATCGGCTCAATCACTTTTTCCCGAATTCTGAAAGCCGGCCCGTACGTCATATATGATTCAATCTCATACATGGTTGCAGCTGGAAGTACTATATCTGCATATGCCGCATCTGCGGTAAGCTGACGGTCTATGCATACAAGAAAATCCAGTCCATTCAGTGTTTCCCGCCATAAAGAAGGCTGCGGCCATGAAGTTATAAGGGAGCTTCCCAGAACTATTAATGAACGGATTCGATAGGGTTTGCCGTGTAAAACAGCATCAGGCAGTGCAATAGCATGAGATTCTCCCCGGTAGGCGCTGTATAAAGGAAAGCTCTCACGACCAAGGGCCCTGTGAACATCCGGATTAGGCACATGACCTTCACGATTTATCGGGAACTGGTTTTCACGCATGGTAAAACAACGGCTCCCCGGTACATCAAGCTGTCCTGCAAGCGCCCATAGAACATGAATTGCGCGAATTGACTGAACACCGCTGTTACTATATTCAAGGCCGCTGTACATAACAGGAGATGCACCGTTTGCCCCTGCTATACGCCTTGCAAGAGATACCACGGTCTCAGACTTAATCCCGGTAATTTCTTCAACCACCTCGGGCCTGAAATGCTGAACATACCGGGCAAACCCGTCAAAACCAATTGTCCAGTCTCTTACAAATGACTCGTCAAAGAGCTCTTCCCTGATTATAACGTTACACATACCCAGTGCCAGGGCACCGTCAGTGCCCGGGCGGATTGGAACCCATTCAGCATCTGTAAGTTTCGCAGTCATGGTTCGCCTCGGGTCAATAACCACAACCTGAGCACCGCGCTTGTGTGCCTGGATTATCCGCTTTAGGTCAAGGGGCGGGCAATCAGTAGCCGGATTAGCTCCCCATACAACAATCAGCTGGGCATTACTGATGTCGGAAAACATATTTATCAGCATGCCCCCCATGGTCACATGGGGGGCAATCATTGCAAAAGAAACATAACACAGGGCCCCCACACCCATAGTGTTAGGCGAACCAAATGGGAACAATACACTGGAAGCAGAAGAAACAGCCACGCCCTTTGGTTGAAACACATCACACATTGAAAGCTCAAAACTCCCGCGTCCCGTATATACAGAGGCGGCCTCAGGTCCATGTTCTGTCTTGATTTTGTTAAGCCTGTCCACAATAATGCCGTAAGCATCATCCCAGGAAATCCGTTCGAAATCATAAGTGCCTTTTGGACCCTTTCTGCGCATTGGATACAAAAGACGATCTTTGGAATACACTATGTCAGCTGAATATTCACCCAGCTTGCAGATAACGCCGAACCCGGAATTTTCATCAGCCCGCACTTTATCAATTCTTCCTTCTTCATCATATGTAACTACAACCCAGCATCCTGCAGGGCAAATCCCGCAAATAACAGACCTTTCCATATTGTTATTTTTGTAATGTCTGGACATATAAATCCCCGCAACAACTAAAAATAAGAAGCCCCGCCCACAGGGGACAGGGTTTCAGTAGCAACCAATATTAATAAACCGGATTTTACCCAATCTTACCCGCAACCACATAAGGGAAAAATCAAAGAGTATTATCGTTATTTTGTCTCAATTTTAAAAAAACATGTTAATGCCTGTCAAATTCTTGAAGAAGTTTTTTTTATTTATTATAACAGACCATATTCGCATAAACATTAGAAAAACACTGATTCTGCCTGATAAACAGCGTCTGCGCTTCAGTAAACCCCGCAAGTCTTATCTCCCCTATAATTCCGTAACCAGTCTCTTCAAAAGCGGATACTCCTCCTTTAAACCTGATATGTCTTTTTTTAATAACCTCAGGCCCTCGGGAACATATTTGAGAAAATATTTTTTCCCCTTTACATGAGAAATGAAGCCGTATGCGCCAAGTGCCTGCATATGCCTCTGAAGCCGGCATGAAAGCAGTGCATCCATGAAATCCTTTTTTATGAAATTATCCCCGGTTTTTTTTGTCATTTCACCAAGATAATAACTTAAAAGGTTCTCTCGTACGTCATGCACGAGGCGGTAATAAGGATCCCACAGTATTGACACCACATCATAGGCAGGCGGGCCGAGCCTGGCGCCCTGAAAATCAATTAACCGCGGGGCTTCTCCCTTTGAAATCATAATATTCTGCGACTGGAAATCCCGATGGATTACAGTCATGGAAAAGGAGTCTGTCTTTAAGGCAAGTCTGTGAAACTCTTTGTTAAGACCAGAAGGATTTTTAACTCTTATATTTCTGATGCCCTTTACATATCTCTCAACAAAATACTCTGACTCCCATCGGAAGTGTTCATAATCAAAGACCCTGTTTTGTAGAAGCAGGCATTCTGATACATATTTAGTGGCATTTGTGTGGATTAGTATCAATATATCAATAACATGCCTGTACATCTTCTCTATCTGCTCTTTTTCCCTCGGGCATCTCAACCAACTGTAAAGGGAAATATCTCCCAGGTCTTCAAATAATGCAGTCATCTTATCAGGATTTGTCTCTATAAGTTCAGGTACCGGGACAGATTGTTTCAGAAAAAAGCGTGTGTACTCTATGTGGCGCTGATAATCCTCAGAGCTGTTACTGCACTGCATGAGCACTGCAGTGTTCTCACCCCTTTTCACTCTGAAGTACTTTCTATCAGAACCGCCAGTGCCGATCAGCAGGGCACTGGCGTCTCCAGATTCACCGGATATATATAATTCCCTGAGGTCTATTTTAAAGCCCGGCCCGAGGATGCAGTTTTCATAATGTGAGTCAATTTCTGCCCGGCTTTCAGGAAGCAGGATACAATTTTTTAGAGTAGCACGGCAATTCAGTACACTTCCCTTTTCAATCACCACACCTCCATCCAGATTAACATTTTTGCAGTCATCTACTGAGGGATGTATATAAATAATCTCTCCATCAGCTGTTAATGTATGAAAAACCGCAGAGAGATATGATGATGGAGTCCCTATGTCGCCCCATAAACACCCGCTGAAATCCAGTGTGCCTACCCTTTGACCGGCATTAACAGCATTTATCCATGCATCCACAACGCTGGATGCTCCGGCAGGTAAGAACTTCAGAAATCCCGGCTCATAAACAGCTATGCCGGTAAACCCCGTTAGAAAGGGTGTTCTACCCGAACTTTCTAATTGTCTTATCTCGCCTGACTGTTGCCTCTGAGCCTTTCCGACCTCTCTCAGAAGGCCATTTTCATCTATTGACAGGCTGTTAAACTCCGGGTAATTATGCACGGCAAGCGTTACAAGATTTTTTGAAGAAAGATGAACTTCAAGTAGTTTTATTAAATCAATGTCAGTAACTATGTCTGAATTATGGACCATAAAAGTGCCGCCACTCAGAAATCCCTGTGCATTTTTCAGTGCGCCTCCCGTGCCTAACAGGGTTTCCTCAGGAAAAAGTCTGACGGTCCTGCTAAAGGCAGACTGCTCTACCCATTTTTCCACAAGCTCTCTTTTATGGTAGAGGTTAATCCCTGTCTCATTAACAGGCAGGGCTGATACTTTTTCAAGGACAGACTGTAAAACCGGTTTACCCAGAACCGGCAACAGGGGCTTGGGGATATGGTTAGTAATCGGCAGCAGCCTCTCACCAAGGCCGGCAGCCAGGATAAAGACATTGAGTTTTTTAATCATATATCAGAAATCTTTTCCAGACTTCTCTTTGAAACTGCAGGCATTGCTTTTTCCACCACATTTCAATCTGTGCGACTGACTTGCCTTTTTCAATATCTCTTCTCAGTCTGTCTGTCCCTGCAAGTATATCAATCGGCATCTTTTTTGTTTCATACTCATAGGGCGGTTTCTTCCATTGAAAATGTTTTGGATACAGCTCACGGACAACCTTAATAACCGCAGTCCCTGTTTTAAATGGTTTAAACTTCTCCCTGTCAGTAACATGAATCTGCGCCCCTCCGCACATATTGCCGGCATGCTTCTGAAAAGCCGGTTGAAAATACATTGGCCTGAAAACCACACCGGGAAGTCTGTACTCCTTAAGGCGTCTTAGCAGAACCTCAGGTTCTATAAAAGGCGCTCCAAATATTTCAAAAGGCCTGGTTGTTCCGCGCCCTTCACTGAGATTAGTGCCTTCCAGAAGGCACATACCGGGATAAACAGTTGCCGTATCCAGTGTCGGCATGTTAGGAGAAGGCATAACCCACGGCAGACCGGTATCATCAAACCACATCTTTCTCCTCCATCCCTGCATGGTTATGACATGAAAATCCATTGACGGATAGAACTCATTTTTTAAATAACTGCCTATCTCTCCGATTGTCATGCCGTGGCGTACTGGCAAGGGACGCTGACCTACAAAAGATGAAAAAGGCATATCAAGCACAGGGCCTTCGATATGAAGACCTCCTAAGGGGTTTGGTCTGTCAAGCACAACAAGTGATTTGCCTGCTTCAAGACACGCGTGCATACAAAGCTCCATTGTCCATATGAATGTGTAGCAGCGGGATCCAACATCCTGTATATCCACTGCCAATACGTCAATATCACGCAACATTTCAGGCTCTGGCCTGCGGGTATGGCTATAAAGACTGTATACGGGAAGCCCTGTCTGCTTATCCCTGAATCCCTTCCATTCCACCATATTGTCCTGTGTATCTCCGCGTATTCCATGCTGAGGGCCGAAGAGCGCCTTCAATTTAAACTTTTCAGATTTCAGACACAGGTCAATTGCATGTTCAAGCCTCCTGTTAACAGAGGCCGGATGCACAAGAAGCCCCAGTCGCGAGCCCTTTAATGCCCTGGGGAAATTTCTTATGAATGTATCCAGTCCGCTTTGCACAGTAATATTAACTAGCTAGTATATTGTCTCATAAATAAATTTATACAATTCTGTCATTCCCGCCTGTCGGGAATCCTTCTTTTAAAAGGGAAAAGATTCTCGAAGCGAGTCTCCGCGAAGAGTCGCTCCGACCGGTCATTCATCCTTCGTAGTTTCATCCTTCGCAGTGCTACGGAGAACGGGAGCCGGAATGACACAGCAAAAAATGTATAGAACTGTTAGGGACAGTACACTAGTAACCGCCTTTGATATTTAGCATTTTACGGTCTTCAAGGGCAGATTTCATCTCTGAAACTCTGTAAAATGTGAAAT
>SDBV01003776.1_pt1 | contig 22075 bp, 10 predicted proteins | sample 2277081 | NCBI WGS metagenome assembly SDBV01 (sample SAMN10402039, study PRJNA504765) | marine sediment metagenome | isolation source: marine sediment core GS10_PC15, 223 cmbsf | place: Arctic Ocean: Southern Knipovich Ridge | collected 2010 | reverse complement strand
CGGGTTCGATCGGTTGCGGTTGAAGTTTCCCGAGTCCCCGCCGAAAGACCTGCGGCCCGAGGACGTCTCGACCGAACTGCTATTGAACCGGCGAAACGATGCGCGGCCGAAGCTCAAGCTCGATCTGCCATGGTACGGCGGCGGCATGTCGTACGGCTCGACCAGCACCCACGTCTTGCTGGGACGTGCCCGGGCGATGAAGGCATGGAACACGCTCACCTGCACCGGCGAGGGCGGTTACCTCGACCGGTTGATCCCGTACAAAGACCACGTGATCACGCAGATCGCCACCGGACTGTTCGGCGTGCGGGAAGAGACGATTCAGCGGGCGCCGATGGTCGAGTTCAAGTATGCCCAAGGAGCCAAGCCGGGACTGGGTGGGCACTTGCTGGGCGGCAAGAACACGCCGCCGGTGGCCGCCATGCGAGAGGCCGTGGTCGGCACCTCCTTGTTCTCGCCCTTCCCGTTCCACAGTATCTATTCCGTCGAAGATCACAAAAAACACCTCGATTGGATCGAGCACGTCAATCCCCGGGCGTTGCTCTCGGCCAAGGTCTCCACGCCGATCGACGTCGACATGGTGGCCGTCGGATCCTATTACGCGGGCGCCCACGTAATCCATCTCGACGGCAGTTACGGCGGGACCGGCGCGGCGCCGAACATCGCCAAGAAGAATATCGCCATGCCGATCGAATACGCCATCAACCGCGTGCACCAGTTCCTGACCGACGAGGGGATTCGCGAATCGGTGACGGTCATCGCCAGTGGCGGGATCCGCACGCCGACCGACGTGGTCAAGGCCATCGCGCTGGGCGCCGACGGCGTAGTGATCGGCACACCCGAGCTGGTCGCGTGCAGTTGTATCCGCTGCGGCAATTGCGAGAGCGGCCGCGGTTGTGCCCGGGGAATCACCACGACCGACCCCGGCCTGATGCCCATGATCAGCATCGAGTGGGCGACCCAACGTTTGATCAACCTGCACAACGCCTGGCGCGAAATGTTTGTCGAGTTGCTTTGCCGGTTAGGCGTCGACTCGGTCTCAGCCCTGCGAGGCCGCACCGACCTGCTGATGCACTTGGACTACGAAAACAACCTCTAGCCGCTTGCGGCTTTGCAATGCAGCCGCAATCGAATTATTTCATGAGTACAATAACCCACAAAACGCTCGACCGTGGCGAACTCTTCCACCGGGCTCGCACCGATCTGCGCCCCACCGGCCCGTGGTTCCAGCAATCGCCTGCGGCCGAGGGGGGCTGCGGGGTGACCGGTTTCGCCTGCTCGATCCCGGTCGGCGGACGGCATATTTACGAGCCGTCGATCCAAATGCGCAACCGCGGCAACGGCAAGGGTGGCGGCATTGCGGCCTGCGGATTGGTGCCCGAGGACTTGGGCGTTTCGCGCAAACTACTCGACGAAAACTACATCCTGCAAATCGCCCTGCTCGACCCGGACGCCCGGGCCGACGTGGAAAAGCAGTCTATCGAGCCCTACTTCACGATCGATCACGGCGGCATGGTGCCGACGGTCGACGACTACCGTGACGTGCCCTTGTTGGAGGTCCGCCCGCCGGACATCGCCCGCTATTTCGTCCGCGTGAAGCCCGACGTGCTGGCCCGATTCGCCGAAGAGAAGGGCCTGAGGGATCTGCCCGATCGCGAGTTGGAAGACGAGTTCGTCTATCAGAATTCGATCCGCTTGAACGACACGTTCTATGCGGCCATGGGCGAGAAACGGGCGTTTGTGGTCTCCCACTCGCGCAACCTGCTGGTGATGAAGATCGTCGGCTATGCCGAAGCGGCCGTCGAGTACTATCGGATGCCCGACGTGAAGGCCCACGTCTGGATCGCCCATCAACGCTATCCGACCAAAGGCCGCGTGTGGCACCCGGGCGGGGCGCACCCGTTCGTGGGTCTCAACGAGGCCCTGGTCCATAACGGCGACTTCGCCAACTACCACTCGGTCAGCGAATACCTGGCCGCGCGGAACCTTTTTTCACGATTTCTCACCGATACCGAAGTCTCGGTCTTGTTGTTCGACCTCTGGAATCGGGTTTACAAGTATCCGATCGAATACATTATCGAGGCCTTGGCCCCGACCACCGAGTTGGACTTCGATCGGCTGCCGGTCGAGAAGCAACGGATCTATCGCCAGATCCAGGCGGCCCACATCCACGCCTCACCCGACGGCCCGTGGTTCTTCATTATCGCCCGAAGCCTGGCCGAGACTGGTCGGTTCCAACTGGTCGGGATCACCGACACGGCCATGCTGCGGCCGCAGGTGTTTGCGTTGCAGGAGGGCGAGGTGTCGATCGGGTTGGTCTGTTCGGAGAAACAGGCGATCGATGCCACCTTGGCCAGCTTGGCTTCCGAAGACAAGCGATTCACACCACTGGCCGATCAATACTGGAACGCCCGGGGTGGCAGCTTCACCGACGGCGGGGCCTTCCTGATGACCGTCTCGCCCAGCAACGGCAAACCGACCAACGGCGACGCGGGCGATTACACGCTGAGCGTGACCGACAAGTTTGGCAACCCCGTCGGCACGCTGCCGGGCCAGACGCATTGCGATCTGACGATCCCCGCGATCGAGTCGACCAAGACGGACGTCGATCGGCAGGTTGTCGCCAAGGCCCTGCGTGAAGAAGATGCCGAGTTGTTGTTTACCCACCTCCGCGATCAACTCGACGCGATGGATTACGATCGGCTGCGAACGTTTGTCGCCGAAGTGGCCGGGCAGACGGCCCCCGACAACCCGGCCTTGGGGATCGAAGGGTTGACCTTGGCGCTGAATCACCGTTATCCGACCGGCGACAAGAAGCGGAGTTCCGTGCTGACGATCCTGCGCGGCGGGTTGCAGAAGATTTTCGATGCCCAGCCGCTTTGCAATTCGGAACCGGCAGGCACCCATTCGCGGGTCACCTGGGACACACGCGAGCAACTCCGCGGCCCGGCGGAAGACGAGCAGACGCTGTTGATCGACGCCAAGGGCTTCTCGCCCGAGGGGGCCAACTGCGACGCGGCCTTGTCGAAAAAGGCCTACGCACTCGGGTGGCGACACTTCATTTTTTACCACAGTCGGGGAACCCGGTTCCATGGCGTGGGGTTCGGCCCGAAGACCGACGGGCTGCGGATCGATTGCTACGACAACCCGGGCGATTACCTGTGCTCCGGTATGGACGGGCTCGAGTGTTACGTGCATGGCAATGCTCAGGACCAACTCTGCCAAATCTCCAAGCGGGGTAAACTGGTCGTCTATGGCGACGTGGGCCAGACGTTCCTCTATGGGGCCAAGGGCGGGGAGATCTTCGTGATGGGGAACGTGGCCGGTCGGCCTTTAATCAATGCCGTCGGGCGGCCCAAGGCCGTAATCAACGGCACCGCCTTGGATTACCTGGCCGAATCGTTCATGGCGGGCGATCCGCTGAACAACGGCGGATTCGTGGTCGTCAACGGCCTGCGATTCGACGAGCACGGCAAGTTGATCCCCTTGGACCTACCCTATCCGGGCGGAAACCTGCTCTCGCTGGCCTCCGGCGGCGCGGTTTATGTCCGCGATCCGCACAAAACACTGGTCGAAGAACAACTCAACGGCGGCATGTACCGAACCCTGAGCAACGCCGACTGGAAGCTGATCCTCCCCTATCTACAAGAGAACGAACGGCTGTTCGGCGTCCAAATCGAGCGCGACTTACTTTCCGTCGACGGAGAACTCCGTCAGCCCAAGGAGGTCTATCGCAAGGTGATGCCGGCCAGTGACGAGGAGATTGAAGCAGAAATGGAAGGGATGGGGGATTAGGGGAAGCAGTGGATAGTGGTTAGTGGATAGAAGACTTCAACCTCCCCTCTCCCTTTGGGAGAGGGGCCGGGGGTGAGGGCAGAGAAAAGACACGCAAGCCCTCACCCTAACCCTCTCCCGGAGGGAGAGGGGACCAATTGGTAACAACTTACAACTCAACACCGAGTTTGTTATGGCGGATACGCTTCAATGGCTAGATGTGGCGTTGGTCGATGAGATCGAGCGGCGTAGTGGTGCGCCGGTTCGGGCTTGCTTCCAGTGTCATAAGTGCTCGACGGGTTGTCCGGTGGGGCCGGAGATGGACTTGTTGTCCAGCCAGATCATGCGACTGATCCACCTCGGGCAGGAGGAAGAGATCCTCGGGTCCGAGGCGATTTGGCTTTGCGCGTCGTGCGAGGCCTGCAGCACGCGATGCCCGATGGAGATCGACATCGCGGCCGTGATGGACACCTTGCGGATGATGGCGGTCGAGCGGAAAGTGAGCCTGCCGAATTCGCGTGGCGAAAAGTTCAACCGCAGCTTCCTGCAGAGTGTCCGCCGCAACGGGCGGGTGTTCGAGCTGGGTATGTTGGCCTTTTACAAGCTGCGAAGCGGCGACCTGTTTTCCGACGTGGGTAAGTTTCCCCAGATGCTGGCCAAGGGCAAGATCTCACTGCTGCCTAAGCGGTGCGGCGAAGCAAAACGACTTGGCGGGATTTTTCGTCGGGCTGAAGAGGAGGATCGGCGGCGGTGAAGTACGCATATTTCCCAGGATGCTCGCTCGAATCGACCGCGTGGGACTTCGACCGTTCCACCCGCGCCGTGTGCAACGCGCTGGACATTCAGCTCGAAGAGATTCCCGATTGGGTCTGCTGCGGTTCGACGCCGGCCCATGCCAGCAAGGCCTCGCTGGCGGTCGCCTTGCCCGTGGTCAATCTGCAAAAGGCCCAGGCCATGGACCGGCCCGTGATGACGGCCTGTGCCTCGTGCTATTCGCGTCTGCGAACGGCCAACCATAAGATAAAAAACGATCCGGCCGAAGGGGAGCGAGTTCGGCGGATTACCGAAGCACCCTACGACGGCAATGTGCCGGTGCACCATGTTCTCGATGTGCTGGTGAACCACGTTGGGCCCAAGGAACTCGCACACCGCGTGCGGCGGCCGCTGGCCGGGCTGCGAGTGGCTTGCTACTGCGGCTGCCTGTTGACCCGCCCGCCGGAAGTTGTCGCGTTCGACGATCCGGAACATCCCAGTTGCATGGAAGAGTTGCTGCGAGCCGCGGGCGCCGAGCCGGTCGATTGGCCGATGAAGACCGAATGTTGCGGGGCGGCCCACTCGATGACCAACACGCCGATCGTGGCGCGGCTGAGCCATCGCCTGTTGAGCATGGCCCGGCAGGCAGGAGCCAATTGTCTGGCCGTGGCCTGTCCGTTGTGCCAGGTCAACCTCGATCTGCGTCAGGCCGATGCCGCCAAGGCCCATGGCATGTTACCGCAAACGCCCGTGTTGTACGTGACCCAATTGCTCGGATTGGCCCTGGGCCTTTCGTCGAAGGAACTGGGTATCGATGCCTTGACCGTCAGTGCCGAGTCGTTGCTCACTGAAAATGTCTCAACGACCGTGCCCACGACGGAGGGAACCTCATGATCTCCGAGAAGAAGCAACCAGCCAAGACTTCGAGTAATAGCAACGGCAAAGAGCCGAGCGGGACCGTGATGGTCTGCGGCGGTGGCGTGGCCGGCATTCAGGCCGCGCTGGACCTCTCGGCGGCCGGGTTCCGCGTGCATCTGGTCGAAGAGAGTCCCGGAGTGGGCGGCGCCATGGCCCGGCTGGACAAGACGTTCCCTACCGGCGATTGCGCCACGTGCATCATCTCGCCGAAGCTGGTCGAGTGCATGCGGGACTACAACATCGAAGTGCATACGTTGTCTCAGATCGTCGCCCTGGATGGCGAGTCCGGCAACTTCACGGCCACGGTGAAGAAAAGGCCTCGCTATGTGGACGCGGACAAGTGCACCGGTTGCGGGGATTGCTGGGACGCTTGCCCCGTGCGAAACGTTCCCGAGCCACCCCCGCCGTTCGAGCCGGCCCGCGATCTGCAGGCCGAGGATACCGATTGGCTCGATCAGGCCACGGCGCGGCACGGCGAAGACCCGGCTCCCTTGATCCCGATCCTGCAAGACCTCAACGACGAGCGCGGCTATCTGCCTCGTCCGATCCTCGAGCACCTTTCCGTCCGTTTGCAAACACCGCTGGCCGAGATTCTGCGAGTGGCCAGCTTCTACAACGGCTTTAGCCTGCAGCCGGTCGGCCGACACGTGATCGAGGTCTGCCTGGGGACGGCCTGTTTCGTCCGCGGCTCGGGATTGCTTTTGGAACGATTGGAGCAGGAGATCGGCGTCGAGGCGGGTGGCACCGACGAAGCCTTGCGATTCACATTGCGGATAGTCCGCTGCATCGGCTGTTGTGCCTTGGCGCCGGCGATGCGAATCGGCGGGGTTACCTTCGGCAAAGTCCAACTCGACAAGGTCCCCCAGATCCTGGAGCAGTTCGAATGACCCAGCCCGTACTCACACAAGACGACCTGGACCGAATCGCCAAGGATGGAAGCAAGACGCTCTATCGCGACGAACTGAAGATCATGATCGGATCGGCCAGTTGCGGGATCGCCGCCGGAGCGCGGGAAGTCGAAGCGGCGGCGCTCGAGGCGGTCGAGGAACTGCAACTCGACGCGACCGTCTCGCGGACCGGTTGTATCGGCTACTGTCAGCACGAACCGCTGGTTGATGTCTTCCTTGTTGACGGCCCCCGCGTGACCTACGGCGACATGACCCCCAAGAAAATCCGTCGTCTGCTGCAATCCTACGCTGCCGAGCAGGATCTGAAACCTGAAATGGCCCTTTGCCGCTTCGAGCGCGAAGAGTACGCTGCGATCGGCGAGAGCTGTAAGTATCCACGGTCCTCCAATGGATTGGCCGAAGTGCCGGAGTGGTCGAAAGTGGATTTCTTCCGTCGTCAACAACGGATCATCCTTCGCAACTGCGGCTCGATCGATCCGCTGGCTATCGAGGAGGCGATCACCCGCGGGGCCTATCGCGGAGCACTCCGTGCGCTGACGCAAATGACTCCCGAGGACGTGATCGACATGATTTCGGAGTCGGGCCTGCGTGGCCGCGGCGGGGCCGGTTTCCCCACCGGGCGGAAATGGGATACCGCCCGCCGGCAATCGTCCGACCAGAAATACGTGATCTGCAACGCCGACGAAGGGGATCCCGGCGCGTTCATGGATCGCAGTGTGCTCGAGGGCGACCCGCACGCGGTCATCGAGGGCATGATCATTGCCGCCTATGCCGTTGGTGCATCGGAGGCATACGTCTACGTTCGCAGCGAGTATCCCTTGGCCGTCTCGACCATCGAGCATGCCATCGAGCAAGCCAAGCAGCACGGCCTGTTGGGCGACGATATCTTCGGCAGCGGCTTCTCACTGCGGATTCAAGTTCGCCGAGGTGCCGGCGCGTTCGTCTGCGGCGAGGAGACGTCGTTGATCGCGTCGATCGAAGGTCACGCGGGTGAGCCGCGACCTCGACCGCCGTTTCCCGCCGTTCGCGGGCTGTGGGGAAACCCGACGGTGATCAATAACGTCAAAACCCTCTCGAGCATCGGACCGATCCTTGCCCGCGGCGCCGACTGGTATGCCGCGTCGGGTACCGAGCGCAACCGCGGTACCACCGTATTCGCGCTGGTAGGGGCCGTGAAAAACACCGGGCTGGTCGAGGTCCCGCTGGGGATCTCGCTTAGGGAAATGGTCTTCGACATCGGCGGCGGGATGCGGGGGAAACGGCCTCTCAAGGCGATCCAAACCGGCGGACCGTCCGGAGGGTGTATTCCCGAGTCCATGCTCGATTTGCCTATCGATTACGAGAAGCTCAGCGAAGCCGGTTCGATGATGGGTTCCGGCGGAATGATCGTGCTCGACTCGGGAACCTGCATGGTTGACCTGGCGCGGTTTTTCCTGGCCTTTACGGCCGATGAATCGTGCGGGAAGTGTGTTCCTTGCCGCGAGGGGACCAAGCAGATGCTTCGGATCCTCGGTCGGATCTGCGACGGCGAAGGAACCATGGATGATATCGAGCAACTCGAACAGCTTGCCGGTACGGTCAGATCGGCCTCGCTATGCGGGCTCGGTAGCACGGCGCCGAACCCCGTGTTGAGCACCATGCGGCACTTCCGCGACGAGTTCGAAGCCCATGTCAAGGACAAGAAGTGCCCTGCCGGGGTGTGTAAGAAACTGATCACGATTCAGATTGATCAGGCCGCTTGCACGGGTTGCGGACAGTGCGTGAAGGTTTGCCCGGTCGATGCGATTCGTGGCGAGCCCAAGTTGCCTCACCAAGTTGACGCGGACCGTTGCACCCGTTGCGGGGCCTGTCGGAATACGTGTTCCTTCGAAGCCGTTATGACCTAAGAACAGATGCCGTTTGTTGACTGAACCACTAGAAGACCGATCATGGACCAATCTCCTTCAGACCGCATCGCCTTGACCATCGACGGGCGCAAGGTAGAAGTCGCCTCGACGGCCACGATCCTGGATGCCGCGCGTCAGGTGGGAATCTCGATCCCGACGCTCTGCCATTGCCGGGGTATCGCGCCGTACGGAGCGTGCCGGGTGTGTCTGGTTCAAATCGACTCGCCGCGAGGCCCCAAGCTGGTCGCCTCGTGCAGTTACCCGGTCAAGGAGGTCCGCCGACCAGAGGTCGAGGAGGTCCGCCGACCAGAGGTCGAGGAGAAGCTCACCGTAGTGACCGATACGCAGCTTGTGCGAGATTCACGGCAGACCGTTCTGGAATTGCTGCTGGCCCAGGCTCCCGACTCACCCGAACTGGCTCGTCTGGCTGCCGAACTCGGTGTGCACTCCACGCCGTTTCAGCCCGAACAGAAGGGAAAGTGTATCCTTTGCGGGCTGTGCGTTCGGGTCTGCAACGACCTGATGAACCGCGGGGCGATCAGCATGTTCGGCCGCGGCGCCTCGCGGGAGGTTCGATCCGCGTTCGACGAGTTGACCGACCAGTGCCAAGGGTGCGGGGCTTGCGAGGTCGTCTGTCCGACCGGCGCCGTCGATCTGGCGAAGATCACTTCGTCTGCGCCGCGGCCCCATCTGACGGCCTACGACCAACGTCTCAATGCTCGACCGTCCATCGACTTGGCCCACCCGCAGGCTGCTCCCCGCGTGCCGGTGATCGACCCGGATAACTGCGTGCATTTGAAGACGGGAGAGTGCGGGCTGTGTGCCGAGGTCTGCCAGGCGGGGGCCGTCTGCCACGAACAGCAGGAAGAGACGATCGAGTTGGACGTCGGGGCGGTGGTGCTCACGCCCGGCTTCGCGGCCTTTGATGCCACGCGACGCGGCGAGTTCGGATTTGGCCATGCCGAAAACGTGGTCACGAACGTGCAGTTCGAGCGAATCCTCTCGGCCTCGGGACCGACCGCCGGGCACATCGTGCGACCGTCCGACGGGAAGAAACCCAAGCGGCTGGCCTTTATCCAATGCGTCGGCTCGCGCGACACGGGCTGTGGGAACGACTACTGCTCGTCGGTCTGCTGCATGGCCGCCACTAAGGAAGCCATCCTGGTCAAGGAGCACGAGCCGGACGTCGACGTGACGGTCTTCTTCCTCGACCTGCGGGCGTTCGGCAAGGATTTCGACCGCTACTGTGAGCGGGCGAAGAAGTTGGGTGTGAACTATGTTCGCTCGTTTGTCTCGCGAACCTACGAAATGCCCGACACGAAGAGTCTGCGGTTGGTCTATGCGGACGAAGGCGTCAAGCAGGTCGAAGAAGAGTTCGACATGGTGGTCCTCTCGTTAGCCTTGGAACCCAGCCCCACGCTGAAGGCTCAGGCCGAGATGTTGGGGGTCGAACTGAACCGTTGGGGATTTGCCGACACCAAAGAACTCGTGCCGCTAGACACCTCGCGGCCGGGTGTGTTCGTCGGCGGGGCGTTCCAGGAGCCCAAGGACATCCCCGACACAGTCATGCAGGCCAGTGCCGCGGCCGGTAGGGCCATGGAACTCTTGGCCCCGGCTCGCGGAACCCAGGTCCGAAGGAAGACCTATCCGCCGATCCGCGACATTGCCGACGAGCCGGCCCGAGTGGGCGTGTTCGTTTGCCATTGCGGCAGCAACATCGCCTCGGTGGTCGACGTTGAAGAAGTCGTCCGACGCACCTGGGAATTGCCACACGTGGCATTCGCCGACCATAGCGTCTACACGTGTGCCGACGACAGCCAGGAGTTGATCAAGGAGTTGATCGACGAGCATCGGCTCAACCGCATCGTGATTGCCTCCTGCACGCCGCGCACGCACGAGCCGATCTTCCGCGACACGTTGCGGGTCGCCGGATTGAACCCCTATCTGGTGGAAATGGCCAACATCCGCGACCAATGTTCCTGGGTCCATCCGAGCCAACCGCAGGCCGCCACCGAGAAGGCGGCCGATCTGGTACGAATGGCCGTCGGGCGGGCCGCTAACCTGATGCCGCTTACCGAAGAGATGGTGCCGGTCAACAACGGCGCCTTGATCGTCGGCGGAGGCATCGCCGGCATGACGGCCGCCTTGGCCATTGCCGATCAAGGATTTCCCGTGCATCTGGTCGAGAAGCAAAAACAGCTCGGCGGCACGATCCGCCAGATTCATCAGACGCTCGACCGCGACGACGTGCAAGCCATGTTGCGCGACACGGTCCAACGCGTCGAGCAACACCCGCGGATTACCGTCCATCTCGACGCCATCGCCTCGAAGGTCGACGGACACATTGGCGATTTCACCTCGTCGATCAGCTCGGCCGGACGAGAGACCCAAGTGGAACACGGCGTGGTTGTGGTGGCCACCGGGGCGACTGAACAGAAGCCGCAAAGCTTCGGCTACGGGCAGACCGATCGAGTGATTACGCAGTTGGAGCTGTCCGATCGGCTGGGGCGGAACGACCTCTCCTTGCCCGAGAACGCCACGATCGCGATGATCCAGTGCGTCGAGCAGCGCAACGACGAGCGCCCTTATTGCAGCCGCGTTTGCTGCACCACGGCCGTCAAGAATGCCCTCTTGCTGAAAGAGCGTTACCCGGACGCCCGCATTACGGTCCTCTATCGCGACGTCCGCACCTACGGTTTCCGCGAGTCGGCCTATCGCGAGGCTCGGGAAAAGGGCGTGCTGTTCGTTCGCTACGATGAAGAGCGTCCGCCGCAACTTGCCCTCGACGGGCAACTGCGACTGACCGTTCGCGAACCGGCGTTGCAGCGTGATCTGCAAATTGAGCCGGATCTGGTCGTGCTGGCGGCCCCCATGGTGCCACGGGCTGATCGGGGTGAATTGTCCGAACTGTTGCGAGTGCCGTTGAACGCCGACGGATTCTTCCTCGAAGCCCACATGAAGCTACGCCCGGTCGACTTCGCCAGCGAGGGCCTGTTCCTTTGCGGCACCGCCCATGCGCCGAAGTTCATCACGGAGACGATTGCCCAGGCCACGGCCGTGGCCAGCCGGACGGCCTCGATCCTCTCGCGCAAGGAGATGCCGGTCGGCGGTGTGACGGCCTTCGTCGATCCGGACAAGTGCATCTCCTGCATGACCTGCGTGCACGTTTGCCCCTACATGGCCCCGACGGTCGGTTTCAACAACAAGGCCGAGGTGCAAGGCGCCGTCTGCATGGGCTGCGGCAGTTGCAGCGCCGAGTGCCCGGCCAAGGCGATTACGTTACGACACTTCGTCGACACCCAGATCCTCGGTGCGGTCGACAGTTTATTGGACGCACCGCCACAACGCGAGTTGGTACAACTTCAATTCCCAGAACAAGTCGGCGTCGCGCCGCCGAGGTGGAGAAGACTATAAAGCCGCGACCGGTGGTCGCGCAACGTTTAGCGGTCGACGGCACGTCGACCAAAACCAGATGAGCGAACCATGCAAGAACAACCCCTGATCCTTGCCTTTTGTTGTCACTACTGCGCCTACGCGGCGGCGGATTTGGCCGGCTCGATGCGGTTGGAGTATCCTGAGAGCGTGCGGGTGTTGCGGCTGCCTTGTACGGGCAAAATCGAAATCGACTACATCCTTCGCGCGTTCGAGCGAGGGATCGACGGCGTGATTGTGGCCGGGTGCCTGGAGGGTGGCTGTCACTTCTTGGAAGGGAATCTGCGTGCACGAAAGCGCGTCGAGCGGGCAAAGATGATGCTCGAAGAGATCGGATTGGAGCCTAAGCGGCTCGAAATGTACAACTTATCCTCGGCCGAGGGGACGCGTTTTGCCGAGATCGTTACCGAAATGAGTCGTCAGCTTTCCGAGTTGGGACCCAGCCCCTTGCGACCCGATCGACAACGGGCCGAAATGGCGGCCGAGGAAATGACCCAGCAGGCGGAAGCGACATTAGCAGGAGAAAAGCAGAATGATTGTTGCCGATCGTAAGAAAGTTGGCGAAATTCGAGACATGGTCAAAGACCACCAGCGAGTGCTGCTGGTCGGCTGCGGCACCTGCGTGACCGTCTGCCTTGCCGGCGGCGAGCGCGAGACGGGGATCGTCGGCTCCTCGGTCCGCATGGCCCTGAAACTGGCCGGTTGCCCCGACGTGACGGTCGACGAATGCACCATCGAGCGGCAGTGCGAAGACGCCTTCATCGACATCCTGGCTCCGCGGGTGGCCGACTACGACGCCGTCTGCTCGCTCGGTTGCGGGGCGGGCGTGCAGGCCCTGGCCGAGCGATTCCCCAATACGCCCGTCTATCCGGGCCTGAACACCCAGTTCATCGGCATCCTCGAGTCGCAAGGCGTATGGACCGAGAAGTGCGTCGGTTGCGGAAACTGCCGACTGGGCGAGTTCGCCGGCATCTGCCCGATCAGCCGCTGTGCCAAGCGCCTGTTCAACGGCCCCTGCGGCGGCTCGCGCGAAGGCAAGTGCGAAGTCGATCCCGATCTGGAATGTGGCTGGCAATTGATCTACGACCGGGCCAAGTCGCTGGGGATCCTCGACCGACTCGAATCGATGGCCCAAATCCACGACTGGTCGACCGGCTACGACGGCGGCCCCCGCAAGGTCATCCGCGAAGACCAGTGCATCGCCGGGCTAGAGTCGAAGTAGGGTAGTAGTGGATAGTGGATGGTGGTTAGCCCGTAGGGTGCGTAAAACGCACCAAAACAGGCAAAAAACAGCGCCGCCCGGTGCCACTGGTGGCTTGCCCACCAGTGCCTTTTCCCATAATTTGACAGAATCAATCACGGGTGGTACAATACGGGTCAATTGTCGGTCGAAAACTGCATACTGATTCAGAACCAGCCATGACCCGCATCTGCCGCGATTTCCATTTCCGCCGTCTGTGCGTCGAGCTGCTCGAAGACCGGCGGCTCTTAGCCGTCTCCTCACCAACGATCGAACTGTTTTCCACCTCCCCGGCCACGTTCGTAGAAAACCAGGGCCAATGGGAGGATGAGTCGGTTCGGTATGCGTTCTTTGGCGATGGGGCCAATGTGCTGCACACCGATAGCGGTCCCGTGTTTCAATTGTTTCAGCGGGAAGAGGTTGACAGTGCAGCGGATACACAAGGGTGGCTGGGGCAAAGCGAAGCGGTGCCCCAGGACCCTTGGGCAACTTCTCCAACTGGGGCTTCGCTGCGCTCAGCCACCAGCCACCCGGCAGACAACACCATCACCCAAACCACGCAATTCTCGGTGCATTTCGACGGGGCCAACTTGGTCGAGCCGGTGGGACTGGATCGGGCCGAGACATACTACAACTACTTCATCGGCGATGAGTCCAACTGGCAGAGCAACGTGCCGAGCTTTGGGACGGTCGGCTACCCGGAGCTTTATGATGGGATCGACCTGTTGACCTGGGGCCGCCGCGACAGTCTGAAATATGAGTTCCACGTCGCCCCCGGCGCCGACTATCAACAGATATCGATCAGCTACGAAGGCATCGATGGCCTATGGATCGACGATGACGGCGCTCTGCACGTCCAACCAACGGGGACGGTTGGTAGTGACCCGATTCATCGGGTCTTGGGTCAACAAGACACATCGCACCAGGGCAACGACCGCATGAATGCGGTCACTACGAACGTGTCGAACACCTGGGGCGAACTGATCGACGAGGCCCCGTACATCTACCAACTGATCGACGGCCAAGAGGCCGAAGTGGCCGGGCGGTTCGAACTGCTCGACGCGGACACCTACACGTTCGTCGTCACCGGCAACTACGACCCCAACCGCGAACTAATCCTCGACCCCGACCTCGCCTGGTCGACCTACCTCGGCGGAAGCAGCTACGATTATGGCTATGGCATCGCGGTGGACCCATCGGGCAACGTCCTAGTGTCGGGCTATACCAATTCGTCCGGCTGGACATTAGGCGGGTATGATACCACCTATAATGGTGGTGTTTACGACGCCTTTGTGGCCAAGCTCAGCCCGGGCGGCGCGCACCTCTGGTCGACCTACCTGGGCGGAAGCAGCAACGATCATGGCCTTGGCATCGCGGTGGACCCGTCGGGCAACGTCCTGGTGACGGGCAGTACCAATTCGTCGGGCTGGACAGCAGGTGGGTATGATACCACCGTTAATGGTGGCTACGACGCCTTTGTGGCCAAGCTCAGCCCGGGCGGCGCGCACCTCTGGTCGACCTACATCGGCGGAACCAGCAACGATGAAGGCTGGGGCATCGCGGTGGACCCGTCGGGCAACATCCTGGTGACGGGCCTTAGCAAGTCGTCCGGCTGGACATCAGGCGGGTATGATACCACCTATAATGGTGGTGCTTACGACGCCTTTGTGGCCAAGCTCAGCCCGGGCGGCGCGCACCTTTGGTCGACCTACCTGGGTGGAAGCGACATCGATTCTGGCCTGGGCATCGCGGTGGACCCGTCGGGCAACGTCCTGGTGACGGGCAGTACCAATTCGTCTGGCTGGACAGCAGGCGGGTATGATACCACCTATAATGGTGGTGCTTACGACGCCTTTGTGGCCAAGCTCAGCCCGGGCGGCGCGCACCTCTGGTCGACCTACATCGGCGGAGGCGACTACGATTCTGGCTATGGCATCGCGGTGGACCCATCGGGCAACGTCCTGGTGTCGGGCTATACCAATTCGTCCGGCTGGACATTAGGCGGGTATGATACCACCTATAATGGTGGTGCTTACGACGCCTTTGTGGCCAAGCTCAGCCCGGGCGGCGCGCACCTCTGGTCGACCTACATCGGCGGAGGCGACTACGATTCTGGCAAAGGCATCGCGGTGGACCCGTCGGGCAACGTCCTGGTGACGGGCAGTACCAAGTCGTCCGGCTGGACATCAGGCGGGTATGATACCACCTATAATGGTATCCGCGACGCCTTTGTGGCCAAGATCTCGCTCGGCTCGGCAGACCACGCGGTGTTCGAAGTCCTCGCCCGCGGCGTGGCCTATGAAAAGCAAGGAGGAGGACAGTGGCAACAGGGGGATGACGTGTCCTTCGACGGCGTCGACCGTGGGTATGACGTTGCCCGGGTGTTTGACGGTTCAAACGGCTTTTATGCACTGGGCCTGCTATCCGACCTCTACGGCCCGGCGCTGGTGATCCGGGGTACCGAACCGACGGCCGATTGGTTCATCGACTTGTGGGCAGACTCCGATCCGCGCGGCGTCGGCTATGAACAGTTCGAGTCGAACTGGTGGAGGTTTGCCGACTGGTTGGAAGAATGCGAAGACACCTTCGGCCAAGCGCCCGACATTGTGGGTCATAGCCTGGGCGGGACCCTGGCCCAGTGGATTGCCGCCGAATTCACCTCCCGCGGAGGGCGAATCGATCAACTGGTCACCTTCAACAGCACGGGCATCAGCAATGATTATAGCTTGACAACCTATGCCGATGAGTTTGACCCCGAAAAAGTGCTCGGAGCCGTGACCCATTACATTGTCAACGGCGACATGGTGAGCATGGCCGGGGACGTGTTTCTGCCCGGTGTGGTCAACATGGCATCCTTCTCGGATCCGCTTTGGATGTGGGATTTAGATAAGCACCTGTTGCCGTTGCTGAATGTCAGTATCGGTGATGCCGACCGGCGGGATGATATGTTGGATCCGGATGCGTGGGCGTGGCCTTCGGTAGCCGAGCTGAGCGATCCGGACTTTTCGTACACCGACGGGGACTACGACCGCTGGCTGCTTCAAATGCAAGTGGCCATCTACAGTCTGGCCGTAGTGAATCCTGCATTGTTCGAGCTAGTTTCGGTGCCAGGGATGCTTGAGCATCGTGGCACGACGGAGGCAGCGCGACGGCTGACCGGGACGGCGGCACGTCCGATTTCGCGGCTACTTCACCAGGTACACGATCTGGGCGCGTGGACCGCCGGTGCGGCCGAGCAATTCGTGCTCACGCTGGGCGAGCGTGCCCACGACTTGTACGAAGCGACGACGATTACGGTGGATGGCGGCTTGAGTCTGACGGTCGACCAGGATGACCCGCCCATGTTACGAATGGACGGGGGGCTGTCGATCGACTTGGGTGAGAACATCGACATCGATCTGCCTGCCTGGCTGGGTGGACCAATTTCGGCAGACAAGCTGATCAAGCTGGCCGACATGGACGTAGATGGCGTGATCGACCGCGACCATCTGTTGGTCCACGGGCAATTGGACCTGCTGGGCAGCCTGTTGACCGTCGATGGCAGTGCGGAACTCGACTGGGACCAAGGGGAACTGACCGTGGCCGGGACGATGGATTTCCTCAATGGGTTCATCACCGTCATGATCACGGAAGAGATTACGGTAGGGGCAAACTTGGGCTTGGCGCTGGGCGGCACGGCGACGATCAGCTTCCCCGACGTGGGACCAGAGTTGCTCCGCGGCAGGCAGATTGTCGGCGGTGGGTTCCTCTTGAAATATGTGTATAACCTGAACTTGGCGGACGATTTTGTGGCCGCCTGGGGCGTGATTGGGCCTGTGGAGCTAGGTTTGCAAGTGTGGTTCGACGGTCGGCTGCCGAATATCCTGGGCGCTCGGAAGATCGATGCGATCGGACAAGCCAAGGGGACGGTCGGCCAGTCGTTCGCGATCGAGCCGGGCACGGACTGGGTACTGTTTGCCGCCGAGTGGGAAAACGCCTCGGCCACGGCCGCTTTGACCCTGCAAACACCTTCGGGGGTGACGCTCACGGAAGCCGACATCCTGGCCGATCCGACGATGGCAATCGTAGACGAACTGACCGATGATCGACAGACGGTCGTGAGAGTCGAGAATCCCGAGGCCGGCACGTGGGACGTTACGCTGACGGACCCGGCCGACTTGGGTGTGGTCGACATTGCGGCCTACCGACACGACTCGGCCCCAACGGTCAGTGTCACCGGCGTCACCGACGGACTGTTGCGCGACCCGGTGCAGATCGACATCGAGGCTTTCGATCCCGATTCGGACGCCCAGGTCTCCCTGTTCTACGACACGGACAACCAGGGTTTCGACGGAGTGATGATCACCCAGGGTATTGCCGAGACCGACGGGCCGGCGCAATACGTTTGGGACACCACGGACGTGGCGGCCGGCGAGTATTACGTCTATGCGATGATCCTCGACGGCCAAAACCCACCGGTGATGGCCTACTCGGCTTCGTCACTACAGATCACCAACCCGGCCGTCGTGCTGGGCCGGCAGGTAGTTTACAACAACTCGGCCTGGGACGATCCGGCGATTGCTACGGACAAGGTTGCCTTGCTGCCGGGCGAGGTGGCGACATTTGATAATTACACCAGCTATGCCCGTGGGATCAATGGGATTGTGGTCGATATCGCGGGTCTGCCAGGAGCGATTACGGTGGATGATTTCGAGTTTGCGGTGGGTAACGACAACGATCCGGCCAGTTGGTTGGCGGTCGCGACGGTGCCGACGGTCGATGTTCTGCCCGGCACGGTGCCTCGGGTGACAATCACTTGGCCGGACAATACGATCCAAAACGAGTGGCTCGAGGTGACCGTGTTGGCCAACGGGAATACGAGGCTGGACGAACCCGACGTCTTCTACTACGGCAATGCGATCGGCGAGACGGGCGACTGTGAGGGTGAGACCAAGGTCGATATGATCGACGTGCTGATGACGCGCCATAACCCGCAGCCTTTCTTCAACCCGGCGACCGTGGAAAACGTCTATGACTTCAATCGCGACAAGCGGGTCAACGCGGTTGATACGCTGATCGCGCGGAATAATCAGACGTGGTCGGGTAACGAGTTGGTGTTGATCGATCTTTCGCCAGCGCAGGCCGCCAAGGCCGTCGATGGCGATCAGCGCGTGGGTCTTCGTTCATCGACCTCTGGTCGGCGGACCTCCTTGACCCACCCTACCAACTCGGGTAAGCTGGATTGGCTCTTCGAGTTCGAGCAATCGGGCGCCCGGTCGTCGCAGCAGTCCGGGCGGGTCGAATGGGCCGTTGATGAGCTTTTGGCCGTTCTTGGGGAGTGATGGTCGACGGTACGGACCCGTTCTTTCGCAAGCGTGTGCCACTGCTTCGAAGAAGCAGTGCCGCCTGCGTTCTCCCGGAAAAGCACTGCTTCTGCGAAGCAGTGGCACACGGGGATGTAAGCACTGGTGGACGAGCCACCAGTGGCACCAGGCGGCTTTATATGGGCCGGGGCGTATGGTAGGATGGCCGTCGTCGATTCTCCTTGGTGTGAAGTCCTATGGCGGAAGTCCGGTTACAAGACGTTGGCAAGACCTTTCCCGGCGGGGTTCGGGCTGTGCGGGATTTTAGTATCGAGGTGCCCGACGGGGAACTTGTGGTCCTGGTGGGACCGTCGGGATGTGGCAAGTCGACTACCTTGCGGATGATTGCCGGGCTGGAGCAGGTCAGCTCGGGGACCATTTCGATCGGCGGCAGGGTGGTTAACGAGGTACGGCCGAAGGATCGCGACATTGCGATGGTCTTTCAGAACTACGCGCTGTATCCGCACATGACGGTCCGCGGGAACATGGCCTTCGCCCTGAAGCTGCGGAAGTTTTCCAAGAGTGAAATCGACCAGCGCGTACAACAGGCCGCCAAGGTCTTGGGCCTGGAGGATCTGTTGCAGCGACGCCCAAACGCCCTTTCCGGCGGACAGCGGCAACGGGTGGCCGTGGGGCGGGCCATCGTTCGCAAGCCGGCCGTCTTTCTGCTGGACGAACCGCTCTCAAACCTCGACGCCAAGCTGCGCGTGCAGATGCGAGTGGAGATCCGCCAACTGCATCGCCGGCTGGGGGCTACGATGATCTATGTGACCCACGACCAGGTCGAGGCCATGACCATGGGCGATCGGATTGTGGTAATGAAGGACGGCCTGATGCAGCAGGTGGCCGATCCGATGACGCTCTACGAGTCGCCGGCCAACAAGTTCGTGGCCGGGTTTATTGGAATGCCGCCGATGAACTTTCTCGAAGGGCGTATTGACCGGCTCGACGGCCGCGCTGTGCTGATCACCGACGGCGGGCTGAAACTGCCGCTGCCGACGGCCAAGGCCGAGACACTCGCGCAATGTGTCGGGCGATCGATCACCTTGGGGCTGCGGCCCGAACACCTCGGCTCGACGGCTGCCGAGCAGGCGCCGGATGCTCCACGGATTGAAGCCCGGGTCGACGTGATCGAGCCGATGGGGGCCGAATCGTATGTCTATCTGAGTGTCAACGGGCAGACGCTGGTCGGCCGGGTCGATCCGCAGCGGAAGTTTCAGATCGGTCAGACGGCCCAGGTTCCCCTGCTGATCGACAAGGCCCACTTCTTCGACACGGCAACCGAAACCGCGATCGGCTAACGAGGACTCAGTAGCATTTCGTGATTTGGGAAATGCTTGTAGGGTGAATGCCGAGGATTCTTGCGGAATTCGCTCCGTGGCTGTAAGCTGAGCCACCTGACGCTTACCACTGGACTTTTGCAAAATGGTCCCCTCTCACTCTGGGAGAGGGTTAGGCTGAGGGTGATTTGCCGAGATACGTCTTTCCTTGCATGCGTGTCTTTTCTATGCCCTCAACTCCTAGGCCGGGGCTTCAACGGCTACCAAATCCCTCTCAGCCACAGCGGCTGCGAGCGGGCGCCCCGGGCTACTTGACAGCCCACACTGGACACCGCTACACTGGACGGACCATGCCATCCACCGAACAAGCTCGAGACACGCTCCACATCCGCCAGAGCACCGACTCGGCCGGCAAGTTCTCCGTCCTGCTGAGGCTCAAGAGCACGGGCCAGAGCGCCGAGGCCTCTTTCGACTTCAAGCTCACACCGCAGGATGATGAGGACCTGCGCTGGTACCTCGAGGATTACCTCCAGTACCCGCACGATCCGGCCCCAAAGACTGCCGCCCGCATCGAAAAGCGGATGGCTCAACTCGGGACCCAATTGTTCGATGCCGTGTTCGACTCCGGCAAGCACAACCGGTTGCTCTGGGCCGAGGTCCGTAACCGCCTGAGCGAGCTGCGGATCGAGATCGTCACCAGTGTGCGCGAGGCGACGGCCATCCCCTGGGAGTTGATCCGCGAATCGTTCAGTAACGAAATCCTGGCCTTGCGGACGGCCGCGTTCGTTCGCACGCATCACGATGCAGTACATAAGCCCCAACGCGTGACCCTCGAGTCCGGGCCGATCCGCATCCTGGTGGTCATCTGCCGGCCGAAGCAGGACGAGGACGTGCCGTTTCGCTCGGTTGCCGGCCGACTGATCAAATCGCTCTCGGCCGATACCCGCGCGGTCTACGAACTGCACGTCCTGCGCCCGCCGACCTTCGAGCAACTGGGCAAGACCTTGCGGGCGGCCCGGGCGGATGACAAGCCGTTCCACGTGGTCCATTTCGACGGACACGGCATGTACGCCGATTTTCCCGAGACCAACGAGGCTGCCGCCTGGCTGCAGAAGCTGGCGCCGCTGATGCTGGGCGGGCCGCGCACCGGCGCGCACGGCTATCTGCTGTTCGAGAACCCCGAAGTCGAAGAGAACATGCAGTTGGTCGGCGGCCCCACGCTGGGTAAGTTGCTGCACGAGACCAATACGCCCGTGCTGGTGCTGAACGCTTGCCGCAGCGCCCATGCCGAGGCGCCGGCGGAGCCGGAGTCGGCGGCGGTCGGTTCCGACGAGGCCCATGCGCAGATCGACGCCTACGGCTCGCTGGCCCAGGAAGTGATCCACGCCGGCGTGACCGGTGTGGTGGCCATGCGATATAACGTCTACGTGGTGACCGCCGCCCAATTCATCGCCGATATGTACGCGGCCCTGCTTCAGGGCAAAAGCTTAGGGGCTGCGGTCACGCTGGGACGCAAGCAGCTTGCCGAGAAGCCCATGCGCGAGATTGCCTACCAACCGCGGCCGCTGGCCGACTGGTGCGTGCCGATCGTCTACGAAGCGCTGCCGATCGTACTGTTCCCGAAAAAAGAAGACGCCCCGGGCCTCTCGATCAACGTCGAGACAGACGGCGCCTCGACCGAAGCGGGCGCTTTGGACAAGGAGTTGCCGCGGCCGCCGGATGTGGGCTTTTTCGGGCGCGACGAGACGCTTTTGGCCCTGGACCGGGCGTTCGACTCCCAACGGGTGGTCCTGCTGCACGCCTACGCCGGCAGTGGCAAGACGGCCACGGCGGCCGAGTTTGCCCGTTGGTACGCCATGACCGGTGGCGTCAAAGGACCCGTCTTGTTCACCTCCTTCGAGCAGCACCTGCCGTTGGCCCGCGTCCTGGACCGGATCGGTCAGGTCTTCGGCCCGGCGCTGGAACAGAGCGGTGTGAACTGGCTGACCCTGGAGGATACCGATCGCCGGGCCGTGGCGCTACAGGTCCTCACACAGATTCCCGTGTTGTGGATCTGGGACAACGTCGAGACGGTGGCCGGCTTCCCGGCAGGTAGCGAGTCGGCCTGGACTGATGATCAACAAGCTGAGCTGGTCGACTTCCTGCGCGATGCGGCCGGAACCGAGGCCAAATTCCTGCTCACCTCGCGCCGCGACGAACGGGCCTGGCTCGGCGATGAACTGCCGCGCCGGGTCGAGGTACCGCCGATGCCCATGCAGGAGCGGGTCCAATTGGCCCGGGCGTTGGCCGAGAAGCACGGGCGGCGGCTGACCGACGTCGCCGATTGGCGGCCCCTGTTACGCTTCACGGTCGGCAACCCGCTGACGATCACCGTGCTGGTCGGTCAGGCCCTGCGCGACGGGCTGAAGACCCGCGAGCAGATCGAAGCGTTCGTAGCCAAGCTCCGCGCCGGCGAATCGGCCTTCGAAGACGAATCCGACCGGGGTCGTCGGCGCAGCCTGGGCGCATCCCTCGACTACGGCTTCCAAGACGCCTTCACCGA
>SDBV01003775.1_pt1 | contig 22076 bp, 20 predicted proteins | sample 2277081 | NCBI WGS metagenome assembly SDBV01 (sample SAMN10402039, study PRJNA504765) | marine sediment metagenome | isolation source: marine sediment core GS10_PC15, 223 cmbsf | place: Arctic Ocean: Southern Knipovich Ridge | collected 2010 | reverse complement strand
TGCCCTCGCAAGGGGCGACCTTGTGTTCCTGCGGATTCGGCTGCGCCTCACCCTCCGGAACACAAGGAGAATGCATTGGCCTGACTCTCATTCAGGTTGGTACAGAATAAAGGGGCAGGTCACTTTCTGCCGCTAGAACATCATCTGCTTCAACTCGCCTATGCCCCCTACTAACTGCAACCTGAACGCTCTTTCGAACGAAATTGAGCAAATCACGAGGGCGCTTAAAGGTTCTGGCAAGTATGTATTGAAAAGAACTTTCCCCCTCTACATGAGGATCAAATAGCATAGGCCAAACTTCTTCGAAATTACCTTTCACGTCTGCATTATGAAATCTCATTAACAGGAGCGTCTTTAGCATCTCGGCATCAGACCAGTCAAGATTTGCCACTGGGTCTTTGCCTCGATCCGGGGTATGAGCAACCAAAAGGTCGTGTATATCTTTTCGTATAAATACTACACTCCGAAACTCAATCTGCTTTTTCTGTAGTGTGCGTTGCAAATTACGGGACGCCTCTAATAGACTTTTTAATATCTCAACATCCGAAGCCTTAGCCCCCATAGTAGGCCAGCCTTTGTCAAGATTGTCTATCAGCAACCATACCTCATCCCATGATTCTAGGTTTTCGGCCACCAGTTTATGAAGATAATGAATATCAGCACGATAAATAAGATTAGTGATAGCACTTCCCTTAGTTGCATAAGATGAGTCTTTGGGAAAGCCTTCAACAATACGTTCAACTACATCCATAAGGCGTTCTGAAAAATCACGCGCAAACAAATTGTTTTCGACTGCATTCGCACTTCCTGAATACGCTTTGGCAAGTGCTTCGTATTGTTTGATGGCCTCATCATCTCGATAACCATGTCCAGTGCGTTCATTTTCCTCAAGAAGTTTTCTAGCTAATTCAATAAGAAGGATATAAGTCCAAAAGGCAGTTAAGGTGTGAGATTGCATACCCTCTGACAACTGCGATAAGACAGTTTCACGAAGTCGTGTGAACTGATGACCTTCAGGTTTGAGATCAAGCACTAAAACCGAGTTGGATTTGATATAATCCCTAACACTATAGAATATGGCGGTCTTGCCGGAACCTTTCCTTCCAACAACTAACCGTGCATGCCCTTGCATCGTCTCTTGGAACTGTGGAGTTCGTACGAAATATTTGCGTAGAGCTAGTATTTCATTTTCCGCTGCAACGTCGCCTAAATCAATTCTCGCGAGTAATCCATCAGGTTGAGGTATCGATGTAGATTTCTGCTCATAGAGGGTTTTTGCAGTTTCCTTCACAAAACCTTCGACAAGTGGCGGAAGCGTCTCTGTTGCCGAGAAACAACGCACAATATCCCTATAATCGATTGGTTGGCGAGAGTTCCCTTCTTGGAGAAGAAGGACATGCTTACCATTAGCTATTGCCATCCCGGCCAGAAAGGCAACTCTTGCATTATGAACAGTCGCAACATCGCGCTCTTTATGGAGCAATATGGCAATAAGGCCGGTGCTACTCATTACTTCACGTTGAGCATCGTACAAGGAAAGACGGGGGGTTTCGATTGGGTCAAAAGAGCGGAAGCGGAAAAAACATTTTTTTAACAGGGAACTAAGTCGGATAGTTGAATCTAGGCTTATTGGAGGCTTGACATAATAGATGGGCTGGTCACGATCTGTCGCAATTTTCGGCATTTTAAGGGCTTTGGGATGCGGCTCTCGCCCGACGATACCCAGTAATTCTTGACTATTATGAAAAGTTTCATACTTCAACGTATCGAAAATTCCAATCTCGTCGAATATACGTCGTTCTTTCTTATAAGTGCTATCGCATATCGGAACTACAGGACTACTTGAACCAATTGCAAAGCCTATTTCAAAAAGCACGTTGAAGTTCAGGAATGTGATGTTGGCAACCACATATTTCGTATTACGTATTGCTTGGCAAATATCACAAAGAACTATCTGACCACCCCGATTAAGATCTTCCCATGTCTTCCATTCATATAAATGACTATTATTATTGTTGTTCGCAACAGCCTCACGGATCGTACTGGCAAGATGTTCGGGATCACTCGGATATATGAAGAATACATTTGGTTCAGCTCTGAGTTCAGAGTCCTCACAAACGCCACCAATAAACTGACAGAATTGCCCACTGATCATTTGTGTCTTCTCCGAATGTTATTAGATATCGATATAATAAGTTGTTTACGGATACTTCACTAATCACGCAACTCCTAGGTTGCTTGGGCAAGATAGATAATAACTTTCATCCCTTACACGTTGGCCTAATTGCACCTCTGTGTGCCAGTGGATAGTTGAGATGGGCCACCTTCGGCCCCACAAAAAACGGCCCTTGATAAGGTTCGGCACCGGCTAGGTTTCGATTATTGGCTACCCCGGAAAGAATTGGTGAACGGCCCCATGGGATAGCCACCTTGCAACAGGGGAACTATACATGAAATCCGCTCGGAGTTCAAGGCTTAGGTGCGCAAGGAATTGAGATTAGAAAAACCAGGCTGGTGGCCGGGGTAATGAATCGCATGTGGAGGTGGCACCCACCTTCTTACGATTTGCCCTGTTACCGTTTTTGCGCGCGCACTTTGGCCGGTTTTCGCGCAAAACCCGGAGAAAAATCAAAAAAATCATCTCTCGGCCGGCCGGTGACTTGCCGATTCCGCAACCCCCGCGCGGTGCCGTTTGCGCGCGCAAAACAGGTACCTCACCAGTAAGTATGGAGGCGCTTCGTATGCGCCGACGAAGCTGGCAGGACTAGGGCGAGCTACTTGTTGCTCGCGGAATGTTGCTGGGAACTTGGATTGAACGGCTTGAAACAACATAACAGCATCGACAGCGAAGACCAGTTAACCAATCAACCGGTTAACCAATCAACCTGCCGGTTTTCGTACGCAATGATCGATCAAAACACTAACTCCACGAATACAGACGACTTGCCGACGTTGGGGTTCGTTCGTTCCCGCACCCGGCCGGGCCGTTCGGTACGGTTTGGTACAGTTTCGTACGTTCTGGTGCATGTTCGCACGCTCGGGCACGGGCCGGGACGCTTGCGGACGGGGCATTCTGGCGGCGGGCAGAGACGGGGCCGATCGGGCATTTTGCCGGCCGGTGGCAGGAATTACCGCGCTCGGCTGCAAATCTGCTACAAAAAGGCCTTGCATGTGGCGTTGTATTCGCTAGAATGTCCGATTCTCGTGTGTGGAAAGAAACTAACGCACCACACCCCACCCGTTCGGGCGGCGGTGGACAGTGGGTGCAACTTGGAGAACGTACGTGGCAGTTAGACTAAGACTAAAACGAATGGGACGACGACATCGCAGCTTCTATCGAGTAGCGGCGATCGACAGCCGCGAGCCGCGCGACGGTCGCGTCATCGAAGAACTCGGGTGGTACGACCCGGAAGCCAAAGATGCCGACAAGCAGGTTTCGCTGAAACGCGAACGGATCGAGCACTGGCTGAGCGTTGGCGCACAGCCGTCGGATACGGTCGGCAAGCTCCTCAAGCGACACGGTATCGGCTAGTTTGGTACTGCGACGGCGGAGCGATTGGCGCTGATGGCATTGCGCATCGATATCCTGACGCTGTTCGTCGATATGTTTGACGGCTTCCTGGCGACCAGCGTCGTGGGTCGCGCGATCCAGCGGGGTCTGGTGGACGTTCACCGGACGAACATCCGCGATTTCGCAACCGACAACTACGGCTCGGTCGACGATTCGCCCTTTGGCGGCGGGCCGGGAATGTTGCTGATGTGTCAGCCGATTTTCGACGCGGTCGCAGCCGCCAGAAAACAGGCCGACCCGCCGGGCAAAGTGATTATGCTGACGCCGCAAGGTGCGCCACTGACGCAGGCAAAAGTGGTCGAACTTGCACAGGAGCCGCGGCTGATACTGCTGGCTGGGCACTACGAAGGATTCGACGAACGAATCCGACGGAACCTGGCCGATGAAGAAATTTCGCTCGGCGATTTCGTGCTGAGCGGCGGCGAAGTGGCCGCGATGGCGCTGATCGACGCATTGATCCGCCTTCAGCCCGGAGCGCTGGGCAAAGACGAATCGACGCACGAAGAATCGTTCAGCATGGGCCTGCTGGAGTATCCGCATTACACCCGCCCGCGGGTTTTCGACGGGCAGGCCGTGCCGGATATTTTGCTGAGCGGAGACCATGCTAAAATCGCCGCGTGGCGGTTGGATCAGGCGAAGAAACGAACGCAATGCCGGCGACCCGACCTTTGGGACGCATGGATAAAAGAGCATACGCAAGACGATATAGAAGACGATTGAGCATAGCCGGCCCGACCGGCAAGCTTCAGGAGAACAGCCGTGAGTCAGGAACTATTGAATAAAGCCGCCGAGAGCTGCATGAAAACCGAACTTCCGGAATTCAGTATCGGCGACACCGTTAACGTTTCGGTCCGCATTGTCGAAGGCGAAAAAGAGCGCGTCCAGATTTTCACCGGCGCGGTGATCGCACGTCGCGGCGGTGGAATCTCCGAGACCTTCACCGTCCGTCGCATCGTCAATGGCCAGGGCGTCGAGCGCATCTTCCCGCTGCACAGCCCGAAGGTCGCCGGCGTGGAAGTCGTTCGCCACGGCAAGGTCCGCAGGGCGAAACTCTACTTCCTCCGCGATCGCATCGGCAAGTCCACCCGCCTGAAGGAAGTAAAACGCAAGCCCAAGAAGGCCGCCGCAAAGGAATAGCCCAATGTGGCCCTTCCGGCGTAGCGGCGATGTGTCGGGAGGCCTTGGCCGACGGGGGGAACGGCTGGCTGCGAAGTTCCTCAAACGCAAGGGCCTCAAGATATTGGCTCGTAATTACCGCTGCGTAGCCGGCGAGATCGACCTTATCGCACTCGACCCGACCACGCGGGGCGAATATGGGGGCGACACGCTCGTGTTTGTCGAAGTCAAGACCCGCTCGTCAGACCGCCACACCTCGCCCGAGTCGGCCGTCAACGCCGCCAAGCGACGCCACCTGGAGAAGGCAGCCAGCCACTACCTCACCGGCCGAAACGTCGAGGACCTTTCCGTCCGCTTCGACATAGTCTCGATCGTCGTCCGCGACGGCAGCCCACCCGATATCAGCCACATTTCAAACGCTTTTTGAGCATTTTTAATATTTTTGATATTTTGATTATTAGATACCTGATAACACACTGCCTTTATGAAATTCGACTTCACATTATGATATTCATCACCCCGATATTGTAATATCGAGCCCACCATGAAATTGATCGACACACACTGCCACCTATGTCACGGCCGGCTTCGCCCGCAGGTTGACGCCGTGCTCGATCGCGCGCGCCAGGCCGGCGTCGTCGCCATTATCTGCGCAGCCGCCGATTTGCAGGAGTCCACCGCAGCGATCGGCCTTGCTCACCAGCGGCCGGATGTGTACTGCATCGCCGGCGTCCACCCGCACGAAGCACAGGAAGTCCCCGACGATTACCTCGCCCGTATCGAGCGAATGGCCAGCGACCCCCGCAACGTTGCGATCGGCGAGATCGGCCTGGACTATCACTACAACTATTCGCCGCCGGCCGAGCAGAAACGCGTGTTCGCCGCCCAGCTCGAGTTGGCGGTTCGGCTGAGCAAGCGAATCGTAATCCACACGCGCGAAGCGTTCGACGACACGATGGCGATCATGGCCGAGTCGGGCGCCGCCGGCGAGAACGTTGTCTTTCACTCTTGCACGGCCGGGCCGGCCGAAGTCCGCCAAGCGTTGGACTTCGGCGCGACGATCAGTTTCTCGGGCATTGTCACGTTCGCCAAGGCCGACGAACTTCGCCAGTCGGCGCGGCTGGTTCCGCTCGACCGCCTGCTGATCGAGACTGACGCACCGTTCCTTTCGCCCAAGCCGGTCCGCAAGATGAGGACCAACGAGCCGGCCAACGTCGCACACGTCGCGGCTGCACTGGCCGAGTTGTTCGACATGGCGCCAGAGCAACTCGCCGAGCAGACCACCGCCAACGCCGTGCGTTTCTTCGGCCTCGACATCGATTCCGCCGACTGATACGCTTTCGCCAGCCGACCATGCGAACCACGATAGCGATTATCGCGATACTCCTGGCAGCCGCGTCCGTCCGAGCGGTCTATTGTTTTGCGCGAGTCGACGGGCAGGCCTTCCACCAGATCGACGGGCGCGACTACGCCGACCTCGCCAGCAACCTCTACCACGGCCGGGGCTACAGCATTTCGTTCTACCGCTGGTTCGAGCCGACCCCGTCCGATCCCACGCCGACGCACCCGGAAGTCTACCGCCCGCCGCTGCTGCCGGTGCTCGGCGCGCCGCTGCACGCCCTTCCAGGCCGATGGGAAACGTGGGCTCGCACTCTGCAAATTCTGCTGGGCACCGCCTGCGTTGCGATGGTCTACCTGCTGGGCGCGTCTCTGTTCGGTCGCGGCTGCGGACTGCTGGCTGCGGCGGGCATGGCGGTCTACCCGTTCGCGATTTTTTATTCCGGCTACTGGGCCACCGAGTCGCTGTTCATGCTGCTGTTGCTGACTGCATGCTGGGCGTGCGCCGCGTTCCGCGCGCGAGGCAGCCTCGGCTGGGCATTGCTTGCCGGTGTGGTGATGGCGATGGCGACACTTGCGCGGCCGAACGGTTTGGCAGTCGCGGCTGGCATGCTGGCCTGGCTGGCAATCTTCGCACCCAAGCGCAAACGGCTGGCTGCGGCGGGGCTGTTCGTACTCGCCATGTCGAGCTTGCTCACCCCCTGGACGATCCGCAACTATCGCGTCGCGGGCATTGTCTCGCCGGCCACCGCCTTCGGGCCGTACAACTTCTACCTCGGCAACAATCCGCGAATGTACGAGATGTACAAGGCTCGCCACACCGCCGAGTTCCCCGAGATCATGGCCAGGCTTTATGACGAAGACTCCCGCTCGCGCGTCGAGCAACTGGCAGCCGACGGCATCTGGGCGCCGGCTGCCGCCAACGCCTTCTGGTCGCGCGAAGCGACGCAGTACATGCGAGCCAACCCCGGCCAGGCTGCTTACACCTGGCTTTCGCGCCTGACGCATTACTGGCGACCGTGGCCGAACCGATCGACGATCAGCCCACCCCTGTTCTGGCTGGCGGCGCTTACAGTCACGCCGATGTTCCTGCTGGCCGTGATCGCAATCGCCCGGCGAATGCGAAAAGACCCCGCCGCCGTAACGTTGCTGCTGATCGCGCCGGTGCTGGGAATGCTGGCCGCCCTTCCGTTCGTCTTCCATCTCCGGCTGCGATTCCCCACAGTCGATGCGTTCTTCCTGATCCTCGCCGCCGCGACTATCACGAGCCTGCTCCCACATTTGCCTCAATCAAATAATTTGACTCAAGAGAAGATCGATTCTTCGCTTGAGAAAACCAATCGTAAGTTCGGAGACGATCTCAAACGCCTCGGGGAATAGTTCATGGAATTCGATTTTCTGACTCTGGAAGACGTACTTGACAGTCCACGCCAATCAAATTGATCTTTACGGCGGCGATCATGAACCTGCTACGCCGATTGTCTCGATCCATAAAAAAACATAAAGGAGGACTTGACAACTGGCCGAATCGTATACATAATGTATACAACATGAGAATCATCACACGGAAGCGTCTGGAAGAGTACTGGAAGACTCACCGCACTGCCAGGAATTGGCTAGGGAATTGGCATGATGCTGTTCGAGAAGCACAATGGAAGAACCTTCACGGTGTCCGCCAAACATTCCCACATGCAGACGCCGTGCAAGTGGCTTCCAAGAAAACTGCTACGATTTTCAATGCCTGTGGAGGAAACTTCCGGTTAGTCACGGCCATACACTACAACCGTGGCTGCGTATTTGTCTTGTGGTTTGGCACGCACGCCGAATATGACAAGGATACATGGAAAGCAAAATTATGAGTTCACCAAAGACAGCTAATCTCAGCCATATCCCAATCGATTACGAAGGCCTGATGCGACTTCACGCGTTACGGCCTATTCATGATGACATTGACCTTGCCAATGCCGCAGAGATCACAGACCGCTTGGCCGTTCTGGATAATCTTACCGAAGATCAGTCGGACTACCTCGATGTGCTCTCGACACTCATAGAGACCTATGAAAACACACAGATGGCCGATAGGCTTTCCAAGGGAGGAGTCGTAAAAAGACTTCGTTTCTTGTTGGAAGAGAACGGAATGTCGGGCTCTGATCTTGGGAGATTGCTTGGATCCCGCACACTGGGGCCAGCAATTCTTCGAGGCACAAGAAAACTGAGCAAGACCCATATCAAGCTGCTGGCAAAACGATTCCGCGTCGGCCCTGGCTTATTCCTTGAATAGAACGGAACTCTTTAGTGGGCAACTGGCTTGCATTGGCGAACATGTACCGCCAATCACATCGGTAGTCGGAGCCGTCGGTGCATCCCCGCCAACCTGCTGAGTCCTAAAGGCAATACTGGCTGATATGCAAGCGCCACAAAAAACTAAAAGGCTGAGACCCATCATAATAATGGCCAACAAGTTGTGCTTCTTTGCTTTGTTGTAGTATTGCATACATTGACCATATTTTTCTTTGAGCGTCGCCTGTGTTTGATTTTCTTTCGCTGCTTGTTTCCTATCCTCATCGGCAAGTATTCTGTCTGAATCCGCGGACTGCACAAGGTATGTGAAGCATTGAGCAGCAGCAGCAAAAAGGAGGCCTGCACAGAAACACCCCATGGCCCACAGAAACAATGATGAGGGGGCATCATTTTGGAAGGCCGGGGACCCGAAGTATGCCAACAAGGCAATTGCGCCACCACCATTGATCAAAAGGGCACTCTTCATAGCACTCTGGCCAGCAACTATGGTGGCTTTGACTGATTCCAGAAACATTGGATTGTTGGTTTCGTCGCTTGTATTTGACATATAGATCGTTGCTCCAGATCAAATTCATTTGTTTGTAGGGACCCCTACTTAGCTTGTCCCGCGTGTCATAACAAGACGATACCCCGCCCGGCTGGCAGCGTCAATGGATGCCAACACCTAGAGGTCGGGCGCGGCAACTGTTTTTCTCCGCTGGGGCTGTGAGTTTGTCTACCTTTTTCAGCAACTTACGACAATTATCTCCAAAAAGTATTCAAATGCGCCATTGACGGTTTAGTGTCGAGGCCCTATAGTGTTGAATCCTTTGCAGGGCGTCGATCGTCCGCACGGGGCGCTCCGGGCCGGATGCGATTACTAATAACAAAAAGGCCTGGAAGTGTGCAAGCGAGGTTGCGGCCGCTTGCGCAGGCCTCCGGACGAAACCACAGCCGCGGCACCTTACGTGTGGGCCGCTTACAATGCGACGCCGAAACGAGCGGTCTGATTATGCAGCTTCGCGATTGTGTATTTGCGCGATTGCCTGGTTGATAATTACGCTGATTACAAATTTATATAATTACATAAAATTCACCTTACCCGATGGTGTAATTGGCAACACAGAAGTTTTTGGTACTTCCATTCCAGGTTCGAGTCCTGGTCGGGTAAAGTTTTATAACAATAGATGCAGCGCTGCGAGCGTATCAAAAACAAAGCACCGGATATACTGAAGATGCTTTAGCTTTTAGGATAACCGGATGAATGTGCGAAGCATGATGTTTGGAGTTTTTAGTTTCTGGAATAGGAAGCCAGGCCGATTAGCGAGCAGGCCGGGCCTACAGGAAACGAAACGCTCCAATAGGAAACCGCGATGACGAACCTTAAACTATTTGCCGGCACGTCGAACCCTGAGTTGGCTCGACAGATCAGCGATTATCTTGGTATCCCGCTGGGTGCCCGGAAGATCGAGGATTTCCCCGACGGCGAGTTGTTCGTCAAGCTGGAAGAGGACGTCCGCGGGCGAGACATGTTCATCCTTCAGCCGACCTGCCATCCGGTCAATCGCAGCCTGATGGAGCTGCTGATCACGATCGATTGCTGCCGGCGGGCCTCGGCCGCGCGGATCACCGCGGTGATCCCCTACTTCGGCTACGCACGTCAGGACCGCAAAGACGAAGGCCGCGTGCCCATCACCGCCAAGCTCGCTGCGAACCTTATCGCGACGGCCGGCGCTGACCGCGTTTTGACGATGGACCTGCACGCCGCCCAGATTCAGGGCTTTTTCGACGTGCCGGTCGACAACCTCTACGCCGAGCCTGTCCTGAGTAAGTATTTCGCCGATAAGCAACTCGATAACCTCACGCTGGTCAGCCCCGACACGGGCAACGCCAAGCGTGCGAGGATCTACGCCGAGCGTCTTCGAGGCGACCTGGCCGTGATCGACAAGCGCCGCATCAGCGGCCAGGAGGTCGAGTTCGGCCGCGTCATCGGCGACGTCGAGGGCAGGACCGTTTTGATGATGGACGACATGATATCGACGGCCGGGACTGTCTGCGACGCAGCCAAGCTTTGCATGAGCCAGGGCGCGAAGGAAGTCTACGTCGGCGCGACCCACGGCGTGCTGTGCGGGCCTGCTGTCGAGCGATTGCGAGACGCACCCATCACCGAAGTCGTCGTAACCGATACGATCCCGATCTCCGCCGAAAAGCTGGAAGGGATCGGCAAATTGACCGTTCTGTCCATCGCCGATCTGATGGGCGAAACGATCCACCGAATCCATAATGACCAGTCGGTAAGCAGTCTGTTCCGCTAGCCGGCGAGAGATACTGCACCGACAAAACAAAAAAACGAAATCACAATTTTCAGTATGGCCGCCCCTGCGTAGCGGGTTAAGGCGAAGCATAAAGCGAATCAATTACATAGAAACCGAAATGGCAAAAGTTCGGAGAGACACACGATGGCAGTAATTAAGGCAACCAAACGAGATCAGACCGGCAGCCGAAACGTTAAGCGCCTGCGTAAGCAGGGCCTCATCCCCGCGGTCGTTTACGGCCACGGCGAAGGCTCCGACTCGGTCACACTACAAAAACATGATGTGGAACTGGCGCTCCTTCACGGCGAGCGTTTGCTGGAGCTCGACTGCGAAGGCAAGACGCAGAACGTGCTGATCAAGGAAGTGCAGTACGACACGTACGGTCAGAAGGTTTTGCATCTGGACCTGACCCGCGTGAACCTTGACGAGAGCGTGGAAGTGACCGTTCAGGTCATTTTGCGTGGCACGCCGGCCGGCGTAAGCGAAGAAGGCGGCATGCTTCGCCAGGACGCGACCGAAGTTCATCTGGAGTGCCTCGTTCGCGCGATTCCCGAGCAGCTCACGATCATGGTGAACGACATGAAGGTGGGCGACCACCTGACGGCGGGCGATCTGGAACTGCCCGAAGGCGCCAAGCTGCTGCAAGACGCCAATACGTCGATCGCTACAGTGACCGTGGTAGCCGAGGAAGTCGCGGCCGAGGAAGGCGAAGAAGAAACATCCTCCGAGCCGAAGGTCATCGGCGAAGTGCCTGCCGAGGAAGGCGAGGCCTCCGAGGAATAGTCGCAACTGTCCTCGTTCCGTCCCGCCAAGCGAATGGATCTGCCAGCCGAGTCAACCCGATACATCGTTGGCCTGGGCAACCCCGGGCGACGATACGCCAAGACGAGGCACAACGTCGGATGGATGGCGTTGGCGGCGTTGCGACGGCGATGGGCGATCGGCGATGGACGTGCGGCGTTCAGCGGAATGATGTACGAGGCGCGACTAGCCGACCAGGCCGCAAGCCGAGTCGTGCTGTTCGAGCCGCAACTGTACATGAACCGCTCGGGCGAAGCGGTGAATGGGCTGATAAGTTTTTACAAGGCCGACAGCCGGAACGTGCTGGTGGTTCTGGACGACATGGCCTTGCCGCTGGGCCGACTGCGGGCGCGAGCGAACGGCTCGGCCGGCGGGCACAACGGGCTGAAGGATATCCTTCGGCACCTGGGCACGGATGAAGTTTCGCGGGTGCGGATCGGCATCGGCGCCTCGCCGGAGCAGATGGACTCGGCGGACTATGTGCTGGCGAAATTCGCCGACGAAGAGATTGAAACGGTCGCGACGACGATCGAGCGAGCAGCCGACGCCGTCGAGGACTGGATTGCGAAGGATATACGTTACGTGATGGACAATTACAACCGGCCGCCGGAGCAATAACCCGGCCGTCGGCCAACGAAGCGGATTACGACGCCTTAAGAACGGAAGTAGAAAATGAGCGACAACATGAAAACGTATGAAGGGATGTTCCTGCTGGACGCGGGCGTCTCGGATTTCCAGGCTGCCTGCGAGCCGGTCCAAGCGGTGCTGGAACGAAGCGAAGCCGAGACACTGTCAATGAAGCCGTGGGAAGAACGGCGACTGGCCTACGAGGTCAATGGCCATCGACGCGGGATGTACGTCCTGGTGTATTTCAAGGTCGACCCGGAGAAAATCCGCGAAATCGAGCATGACTGCCAGTTGCACGAGCAGATCCTCCGCATATTGATCCTCCACAAGGAGAATCTCAGCGACGACGTGATCAACGCGGAAACGCCGGCCGACGTCCTCACCCGACGAACCGCCGAAGCCGAAGCACGCAAGGTAGCCGAAGAAGCCGCAGCCGCAGAAGCCGCCGCAGCGAAAGCAGCGGCAGAAGCAGCCGAAGCGGCCGCAGCGCCTGAGGCTGAAGATGCGACGGAAGGCGAAGCTGCCGCACCGGCCGAGGAGGCAGCCCCCGCTGAAACGGAAGTTGCAGCCGAGCCGACAGCAGCAGCAGCCGAAGTCGCCGCACCGGCCGAAGAGGCAGCACCCGCTGAAGCGGAAGCTGCACCCGAGCCGGCAGCAGCCGAAGTCGAAGCGCAGGCCGAAGAGGCTGCACCCGCCGAAGCGGAAGAAGCCCCCGAGCCCGCTCCGGAAAAACCGGCCGAGTAACGCCAGACAACCACACCGCCCCGCCGCGAGCAAACCCGGTAGGCTGGAAGGAACCACAATATGGCGAACTACAACAAAATAATCCTGGTAGGCAACCTGACGCGAGACCCGCAGTTGAGCTTTCTGCCCAGCCAGACCCCCGTGGTCGAAATCGGCCTGGCGGTCAACCGTCGGTGGCGCAGCAAGGAAGGCGAGCAGCGTGAGGAAACCTGCTTCATCGACTGCCGCGCCTACGGCAAGCAGGCCGAAACCATCAACCAGTACATGAAAAAAGGCCGCCCGCTGCTGGTTGAGGGCAGGCTGCAACTGGACAGTTGGCAGAGCCAGGACGGCCAGAAGCGCAGCAAGCACCGCGTAATCATCGAGAACTTCCAGTTCATGGGTGGCGGTGGTGCTGGCGGCGGACAGGGCGGACAGGGCGCCCAAGGCGGACAGGGCCAGGCCCAGCAGCAGAATTACTCGCAGGGTCAAGCTCCACCTCAGCAGCCTCAGCAGCAGGGCTATACGCAGCAAGGACCGCCTCCGCCCCCGCCGGACGCACCCGACGACATTCCCGGCGGCGACGATATACCGTTTTAACCGATTTTGATTTTTTGATATATTTGATATATTGCCCCGCACGCCGGCAGCACATCGCCGTAGCGAGGCTACCGTAACTGTGACACACGACTGAAGGAAAGCTACACCATGGCTAGAAGAAAGATAACCCCAGGACGCAAACGAAAAGGCCCCAAAAAGCGCAAGCGATTCCAAGAGCAGGCCAAGTGTCGGTTCTGCCGGGACAAGGTGCAGGAAGTCGACTACAAAGACATACCTGTGCTGAGCAAGCTGACGACCCAGCAGGGCAAGATATTCTCCCGCAAACGTAGCGGAAACTGCGCCAGCCACCAGCGATCTGTCAAGCGGGCCATTAAGAGAGCCAGGTTCATCGCCCTCTTGCCGTACGTCAGCTAGGCCTTCGCAAGCCCGGCCAGTCTCGCCGGGCCAGCGCGAGAGCCCTTGCGTATCGTTCGCATTGTTCGTTTAGTACCGACTATCAACGAGGAGTCAGGCATGAGAGTGCTACTTCGAAAAAACGTATCAAAACTCGGACACATCGGCGAAGTCGTCGATGTTAAACCCGGCTACGCGCGAAACTATTTGCTTCCCCAGGGCCTCGCCACCGAGCCCACCGAAGCCAATCTCAAGGCCATCGAGGCTGACAAGCAGCGATACCTTGAAGAACTGGCCAAGCTGCGGACCGAACTGGAAGCCAAGGCCGCCGTGGTCGACGGCAAGGAAATCACCCTCGCCGCACGCGCCAACGAAGAAGGCCACCTCTACGGTTCAGTAGGCCCGGCCCAGATCGTCGCCGCCCTGGCCGAGCAAAACGTCTTCATCGAAGCCGAACACATCGTACTGCCCGAGGCGATTCGTCAGCTCGACAAGTACGAGGTGCCCATCCGCTTCGCAGAAGATGTCTCTGCAACGATTTCCGTCTTGATCGTGCCGCTTCACGAAGAAGGCGAAGAGGGTGAAACGCCGGCCGAGACCGACGAAACGCCTGCCGAGGCTGCTGAAACCAACGAAGCCGAAGAGTAATCGTTTTGCCCCGATTGCCTCGACGCGCGACCTGACCGTACGCGCAGATCCAACCGAGCCTGTTGGTCTCTGTTGGCATTTTTCGACATTTTTCGACATTCGGGATGACCCTGAAAACTTGATCGGGCCCCGCCGACGGGATAAACTAACGCCTGTCGGCGATCTTCCCTGATAGCCGATCGTCGGCCCGAGGGTTGTTTAGTTTTTACATTTACATCGGGGCCAAGGAAGGCGCATGGCTGGTATCGACACGTCCTCGCAGCAGGCGTATGAGTCCGTTGATCACGGAACAACGTACGCTCGTGCGCCCAAGGCGGGCTCGCCAACCGACGGGCTGGACCGCGTACCGCCCCAGTCGATCGAGGCCGAAGCCTGCGTGCTCGGCTCGATGATCCTTCACTCGCCGGCCATCGACGTGGTCGTGCAAATCGCCAAACCCGAGCACTTCTACCGCCCCGTTCACGAGACGATCTTCTCCCTGCTGGTCGAAATGAAAAACGATCGCAAGGAGATCGACCTGGTCACCCTGCGGGAGGAACTCACCCGGCGGAAACAGATCGACCAAATCGGCGGCGTGGAGTACCTCGTACAACTGGTCGAAGGCGTGCCCAACGCCGCCAATGCCGAGTACTACGCACAAATCACGCGGGACAAGGCCATGCTGCGGGATCTGATCCAGGCAGGCAACGAAACCGTACGCGAAGCATACGAGTCGCACGACCAAGCCTCCGAAGTCATCGAGCGGGCCGAGCAGAGAGTTTTCGAAGTCGCGTCCCGCCGAATCGGAGAACAGGCAGTCGAACTGAAAGGGCTGCTCGAGCAAACCTTCGAGCAACTACAGGCAAGCGAAGGCGAACTGATCACCGGCCTGCCCAGCGGCTATCACCAGCTCGACGAACTGACGGCCGGGTTCCAGCCGAGCGAATTGATCATCGTCGCCGCACGCCCGTCGATGGGCAAGACCTCACTGCTGCTCAACATCGCCGAGCACATGGCTGTCATCGAGCACAAGCCCCTCGCCGTGTTCAGCCTGGAAATGTCCAAAGAGCAACTCGCCCAACGCCTGCTCGCATCGCACGCCCGCTTCGACCTGCGGAAGATGCGACGGGGCAGTATCTCGCCGGAAGACTGGACCAAGCTGCAACTGGCGGCCGGCGACCTCGAACAGGCGCCGATGTTCATCGACGACTCGGCCGAACTTACGATCCTCCAGCTTCGCGCCAAGGCACGCCGACTCAAGGCCGCCCATGACATTCAGTGCGTCTTCATCGACTACATGCAGCTGATGAGCTACGCCGGACGGGCCGACTCGCGCCAGCAGCAGATCGCCGAAATTTCGCGAGGCCTCAAGGCCCTCGCCCGCGAGTTGGAGATCCCGGTTATCTCGGCCGCCCAGCTCAACCGTGGCCCCGCCGACCGCGAGACGCATCGGCCCCGCATGAGCGACCTTCGCGAGTCCGGCTCGATCGAGCAGGACGCCGACGTGGTCACACTGCTGCACTGCGAAGATTACTATCATCGCGGCGAGCCGAACTACATCTCCACCAACCAGACCGAGTTGATCGTGGCCAAGCAGCGTAACGGCCCGACCGGCATCGTCCACCTGTCATTCCTGCCCCACTGCACGCGGTTCGAAGCCGCCGCACCGGAACACTACGCGCCGTAAGGCTCGCCCAGTTCGCCTGCGCACAATCCGCGTTCCCTTCCAAGTGACACGCTCTAACTGTCGTCTCTACGGAAATCGTTGCTCGCGTGATCTGGATTTATGCAGGCCTGTGCATCTCGCATGCAACAAGTTGTGCGCCCTGCCATGGATCGTTTGTATCCGACTTGGAGAAAAGGCAAGCAATGGCCAAAGAACGTATTGCGGTCAAAATATTCGACAGTTCAGTCTCGGCGTCGAAGCGTTCGTCCGCTGGCAACCGCAACAGTAATCCGTTGCAGGCGGACCGACCCGGGCTACCCGTTGCCAGTCCAATCGGGCCGTGCCTACCGCCGAATTGCCTGAAAAGCCGGCCCCAGCTACGAAAAAACGTGATTTTGGAAGGAATCCTGATGTTTATTGCGTAGTTATTTATGTAAAAAACACTTACATGTTATGTCGCTTTATTGCCGCCTTCTTGATGAAACTCTCACTCTACAATAGCTTTTATAATCATCTCTTTCTCAACATCTTTATTTACAATCGCTAACATCCACTTATTCTCACTTTACCTTCCCATTTTCCTGCCTTTGTCCAGGTCGGCAAGAGTAAGTTCGTCTGGACAGATTTACGTTTTTTGTTGCAAGGGCTCTCAATGCACTTAAACTCTTTTGCTGTAGGGCACTTCATGTTTTATACGTACCGCGGGCAGGAGATGCGGCCATGGCGACAATCGCATATGACGACCGCAGTTTGATCATGAACGGTGAGCGGCTCTGGCTGGTCAGCGGCTCGATCCATTATTTTCGCGTACCGGCCGAGCTTTGGGCGGATCGCCTCCTCAAGGCCAAGCGTGCTGGTCTAAACTGCATCAGCACGGTCGTGCCCTGGGGACTCCACGAGCCGCAAGAAGGCCAACTTGACCTCGAAGGCAATCTCGATGTGGTCGAATTCGTGCATCTTGCCGAGGAGGCCGGGCTTTACGTAACGCTCCGCCCGGGTCCCTACGTTGGCGCGGACCTGGACTTCGGCGGGCTTCCGCCCTGGCTGCGAACCAAGTCCGGCATGTCGTACCGCACCTCCAGCGCGGCGTTTACTCACTATTTCGACAAGTACTTCCGGCAGATGCTGCCCCATCTTGCCGATTTGCAGGTCACTCGCGGCGGCAACATCGTCCTTATCCAGGCCGAGAACGATTATCGCTACACCGCCGTGCCGGATCGGGAGAACTATCTCTCGTTCATCAGCCAGCTATTTCGGCGAAGCGGTTTCGACGTGCCGATCATCACCTGCAACGGCTTTTCTGATTCCGACGCAGCCGATAGCATCGAGTGCGTCAATACTTCGACCGACGCGGTGGAGCAGCTTAAGCAGTTGCGTCTGCACCGCCCCGATGCGATGTTGCTGGCCGAAGAGTTTCGCACCGGCCAGGCCGACTGCTGGGGCGAAAAGCACGAGCCGGCCAACGACATCGCCACGGCCAGGCGAGCGTTGGAAATACTCGGCTGCGGCGCGCAGTTCAACTATTACATGTGGCATGGCGGGACGAACTTCGGTTTTATCGGCGGCAGGCAGGCAAAGTCGCCCGATGCGTTCCAAGCCACCAGCTACGATTTTGATGCGCCGCTCGCCGAAGGCGGCGGGCTCACGCGGGGCTACTACCTCACCAAATTAGTGAACATGCTCGCCACCCACATGGGGCCTTTCCTGGCCGGGTGCGCGATGGAAGAGCCCGGCGTAAGCGTGCATGACTCCACGGGCTTGATGAACACGTACGGCCCGACGGGCCGCTGGGCGGTCGTTACGAACAACGGGCGAGAGGACATCACTACGGCGAGGCTTTCGCTGCCGGAAGGCGGCTATTTGACCGTGCCCCTTACCCCGCTTGGCGCCACGGCCGTGCCGGTCGACCTTCGGCTGAGCGACACGCACACACTTGACTACAGCAACCTGATGCCCCTGGGCCTGTTTGCCGCAACCACACTGGTTCTCCACGGCCCGGCAGGCTTCGAGGCCAGGCTCAGCGTGAACGGCAACGAACTAGCCGCGACCGTCCCCGCCGACGAGGATATTTCGCTCGTAGATCACCAGGGCCTGGCGGTCGTACTGATCAACAGCGACCTGGCCCAGCGAACGTGGTGGGTCGAGGACACGCTCGTATTTGGACCGGCGTTCGTTGGCGAAACGCTGGACGACGTGACCTGTTCGAAAGACGCAGTGCAATACTCCCTGCTGTCGACCGATGGCAAGCTGTCGCATAAGAAGGCCAGGCACGTTAGCACACCCAAGCCCAAAGCACCCAGATTGGGCCAGTGGAAACGCCGCCAGGTCTGCACCGAGCCTGCATCAAAGAACCTCGAATGGACTCCTCTGGATCGGCTGATGGATACTGACGCGATGGGTATCCATTGCGGCTACAGTTGGCGCCAGGTGAAGATCAATGCCGACCGCCCGCGCAAACGCAATCTGATGCTGCCGGAATGCGCCGACCGGGCGACAATATATCTCAACAGCCAGCGCATTGGAGTCTGGGGCCTCGGCGATGGCGCAACGCGCGAGCCGATCGGTGTAAATTTCAAACGCGGCGAAAATGTGCTGACGCTGCTTGTGGATAATCTTGGGCGATTTCAGTCGGGCTACCGACTCGGCGAACCCAAGGGCCTCTATGGACCAATCCACGACGCCAAACAACTCCGCACGAAAACGTTCAAGCTTAAGGCAATGGAGCACTTTTCAAAGCGCCTCGTGCCGCGTCAACTGGTGCACATGATCCCGGCGCTGAAAAAACTGCCGGTATACTCAGGCGAGTTGGACATTCCCCTTACCCAAGTCACCCCGCTTGCGATGTCGTTCAGCGGCCTGGATTGCCACATCGCCGTGATCTGCAACGAGCGGGTGGTTGCGTTCTTCCCTAACGACGGGGAGAACTTCGGCGACCTGATGCTCGGGGCGGAACTGCAAAAAGGCAAGAACGCCATCCGCCTGGTTGTCTGGGGCGAGGTGACGGCCAAGGAGTTGGACCAGGCTGTCAGATTCTACGCGCTCAACGAGGATATCACTGAAGGCGCCCAATGGTCATATCGCACTTGGCAGCCGCCTACCGAGGAAGGCCCGGTCGTCGGCAAGAACCAGCCTGCGTGGTATATCTCGAAATTCAAGTCCACCCTGCCTTCGCCGCCGCTGTTCCTGCACTTGCTCGGCTGTCGAAAGGGACACGTCTTTCTTAACGGACACAACGTCGGGCGGTTCTGGAACGTCGGCCCGCAAAGCCACTACTACCTTCCGGAATGCTGGCTGGAAGAAGTGAACGAGTTGCTGATCTTTGAAGAGAGCGGACTGATCCCTTCGGGAACGCGACTGGAACTTCGCCCTCGCGGCCCGTATCGCGATTAGTTTTTCACCAAAGTACAAATTTCTTTTCTTTTTGTTTCGAGCACCAAGCCTTTTGTATTGAGCGAGTTGGCCTTGGGCGGCTCGGCAACAAGGACCTGCTTGTCGCAAAAGTTATAAGTCGAGTTTTTTCTGCATCTATTTGTTTTTCCGGTTGTTACGCGCTACTATTGTCAGTGAGACGGATTGGCTTTAAAAGCAGTTGCCACATAGCGTGCCTGATATGAGGCCAGGCGACAGTTGCAGCCGGAAGCGTGGACCCGCATAAAGTGAATAATAATGGTTGTTCGTAAGAAGTCTTTGTTGTATGATGACTTGTGATAGAAGCAAAGCCGCAAGGCATTTCTTGATAGCTAACGTGCTTTACCGTAAGTAGTATTTCAGAGGCTCTTCTCAAAGGATACTCCGATGCATACAGTAACCAAGAAAGAGTTAGTGGATCGGATTGCAGAGCAGAACGGGCAGAAGCGAGTCATCGTCAAGCAGATAGTTCAGAGTTTTCTGGACGAAGTGATCAACGAGCTTGGCCATGGCAATCGCTTGGAGTTCCGTGACTTTGGCGTGTTTGAAACCAAACAGCGCGCCGCTCGCGTCGCCCAAAACCCCAAGACCCTGGAACGCGTACAAGTTCCGCCGAAACGAACTGTCAAGTTCAAAGTCGGCAGGCTTATGAAGCAGAAGCTCCAGGAAGGGATGGACGCCGACAAGGCCCGCCAGGGCAAATAGGCATCCTGCGAGAAGTCCGGCTTGCCGCTGTGCCGATCCGCAAGCTCAACAAGTGAAATTGATTGTCGCAGCAACCTCACGCCGATCAACGGCGTTGGGGTTGTTGGCGGCGAACATAAGCTGTCGGCGTTTACTCCGCCGCAGGAAGGTAACCTGTGGCGGTTTTCTTCTGCGCTAAAGTGATGCATTTTGCCGACGGCCGCCAGAGATATTGCAGTCACAACGTGGGCGAGCGGTCTTTGTAATGAGTGCCTCAGCCGGCGTTATTTTTTTCACTAGCCGCGCACGTGAGTAAGCGGTTTTTGTAATGAGCGCCTCGGTCGGCATCACCTGTTTCGCTAGCCGCGTGCGCCCGGTATGAGCAAGACGATGATACCTACGTAGGTAACTGTTTGAGCAATTCCGCCATCGCCTGGACTGTGGTTGCTTCGATGTTGCCCTTGCGAGCGGCCAGGTTCGCCGTCCACATGCCCGCCGCTCGATAGAAGGCGCTTAACGCGTCGGCGTTCGCTTCAGCCGCCCCGCCACCGATCGCGTCAAGGTGACGTCGAATAGTTTCGGTGTCTCCCCTGGCGGCCGGCCCGGTCAGTGCCTGCTCGGGGCCCATCGTCAATACGTTTTCCACCGTCGCCCGCACCAGTGGCGCCAATGCATCGAGAGCCACCTGCCGCCCCACGCCCCCCTGCTCCATCAGCGCAACTCCGGCGTCGATCATCGCCGTCAGATAATTGCAGGCCATCACCGCTCCGGCGTGGTATAGCGTCTTGGCCTGGCCGGTTGCAATGCGAACCACCCTGCCGCCAATGTCCTCGATGAGAGCGTCCAGTGTTTCCAGTGCGTCCGCGTCGCCCTCACAAAAGAAATACGTCCCTGCCATCCGCTCGATAGCCGCGTCGGGCGTGGGGAAAGTCTGCAACGGATGGCACGAGGCTACCCTGCAGCCGCACCGATTGGCCGCAGCCGCGAGAACCTCGCTGCCCAACGCACCGCTGCAATGGGCGACAATCGCACCAGGTTGCAACACGCCTGCATCGACCAATTGGTTGCACACGTCCTCGATGGCGTCGTCACGCACGGTCAGCAGGATCAGTTCCCCCGCCGCTGCCGCCTGGCCTTGAGTCCCGGCCAATGTATCCGGCGAAATGCGATCGGCGAGAGCTTTGGCTTTGGCCGGATCGCGTGCTCCGACGGCCGCCAGTGGCCAACCCGCCCGCGCAGCCAGCACCGCCAATGCAGAGCCCACCCTGCCGGGGCCGATAATCGAGATGTTCGCACGTCGATTCATAGTGTTTGCCATTGGCAACAATAGCCCGCCTCGCCCGCACTCGTCAAGCTTGCCCGCCCTGCTCGTCGGTCAGGACATTCGCCAACAGATACTGATGCTTGTACTGTTCGCTGCGGCCGCCTCGCTGTCGTATGCGTTCGACTTCGGCCCGGCCAATCGCGCCGGCGGGCAGTGTGATCGGGCGGATCGCGCCCAGCCGGTCACTTTTGCGCTTGGAATGATATTCGATGTTCAACTCGCACAGGCGATCGTCCATGGTCCGGGCCAAGGCGGCGATATCCAGCCCTTTGATCGCCTCCAGCCGCAATTCGTAATAAGGTGGGCTTGCGAATCGCCCCTGAAGCACGAAGTGCATCACCTCGCTTTGGGCGACACCGGCCGCCTGTCGCATCGCCTCGACAACCTGATGCTCGGTAATTTTCTCGCCTGTGAGGTTGGCGGTGTGCAGCCCTCGAGAGAGAAACTCGAACACGGGCGACTGGCCGTATCGACGCACAACACGGACGCGATCGTCCATGTTGTATCGCCAAAGCCCAGCCCAGTTCGTCACGATGAGGTAATATTCCTGCCCAACCTCCACCTGCTCGGCCCGTAGCGTCTGCGGGTCAGACCTTTCGGCCTGGTCGACGGGCATGAACTCAAGGAAGTTGCCCAGTATCT
>SDBV01003774.1_pt1 | contig 22076 bp, 22 predicted proteins | sample 2277081 | NCBI WGS metagenome assembly SDBV01 (sample SAMN10402039, study PRJNA504765) | marine sediment metagenome | isolation source: marine sediment core GS10_PC15, 223 cmbsf | place: Arctic Ocean: Southern Knipovich Ridge | collected 2010 | reverse complement strand
CGGGCGACGAGCGACCGGTTCTTTTTGTGCATCGAAACGAAGGACAGCAAGTACGACGCGGACCTGACGCGGCAGTTTCTCGAGGGGCTCGATCCGAGGCCGCTCGAGGTTTCGGAGGTGATGGAATGATGGGCGTACGAAACTGCGTTTCGTACGCCTTGCTTATTTGTGCGCTGGTGTTGACGGGGTGCCATTTGGACATGTGGAACCAGGACCGGTATGAGCCTCTTGAGAAGGGCGGGTTTTTTGGCGATGGCGAGTCCTCTTCGCGTGTGGCCATTGCGGGCACGGTCGAATACGGCATGGACCGGTTGGACACGCACTATTATGAGGGCCGTGTGAATGGGGAATTGGCGACGGAGTTGCCGCGGCAGATCGCTCTGGATCGTGCGCTGCTTGAGCGCGGCCAAGAACGCTTCACGATCTATTGTTCGCTCTGCCACGGGGACCAGGGCCTGGCGGACGGAATGATCACGCAGCGAGGGTTTCCCAACCCGACCTCGTATACGGCGCCGCATTTGCTTGAAGCGCCGATTGGCTATTTTTTCGATGTGATGACGAACGGGTTTGGGCGAATGTATAGCTATGCGAGCCGGGTGCCTGTTGAGGACCGTTGGGCCATCGCGGTGTACGTTCGGACCTTGCAGCTTAGCCAGAATGCCACGCCGGATCTGTTGCCGGCGGATGTCCTGGCGGAAGCGAGGGGTGAGGAAAGCGGCGGGGAAGAGGGCAATCAGTGAGCGCTAAGGTGACTTTGCCGAATGGTTTGAGCAGGATCCGGACCCTCGGGCCGATCGTAGGCGTGGCGGGCCTGGCCGGTGGCGCTGTGCTTGCCCTGCTTTTCGGCGGGATGCACTATTTTTTCGAGGCGTTTTTCTATGCCTTCTGGATCTTGCTGGGTCTGTCGCTCGGTTCGCTGGCGTTTACGATGATTCACCATATGACGGCGGGGGCGTGGAGTTTTGTGTCTCAGCGTATTTTCGAGGCGCTGATGCGGACGCTGCCCGTGCTTATCGTTGGCTTCGTGGTCGTCATCATGACGGGGCCGCTGTTTGGTTTGAATAATCTATACGACAGCTGGGTGCTTGAGGAGAACCGGAGCCATATCGTGGGACAGAAGGGGCTGTTTCTGAATCCGGGTTTCTGGTCGTTGCGCAGTCTAGCGTATTTCGGTATCTGGGGGCTTATTGTGGTGGCGTTTACCCGGTGGTCGCGCCGGCTTGATGAGACTGGCGACGCGCTGATCACGCTGAAGTTCCGCATATGGGCGCCGGTCTGCCTTATTGCCTATTGCCTTACGATGACGCTTGCCGGCACGGACTGGGCGATGTCGCTTGAGCCGGAGTGGTTCTCGACGATGTATGGACCGCTCACGTGGATTAGCCAGGGGCTGACGGTGTTGGCGTTTACGATATTGATTTTGTCCTCGCTGGCTGGGCAACAGCCGCTTTCGCGCTACATCACGGTCGAGCATTATCATACGCTCGCGACGCTCATGTGTGGGTTCGTGGTGCTCTGGGCGTACATGTCTTTCTCGCAGTTCCTCATCATTTGGGCGGGGAACCTCCCGGAGGAGATCCCGTATTATCTTCACCGGCGGACGGGGTACTATCAAGTCATTGTTTTCTTGTTGATGGCGGGGCATTTTTTTCTGCCGCTTGTGGTGTTGCTTCAGCGAAAGATTAAGTACAGTGTGTCGAAATTGCGCATGGTCTGCTATTGGATGCTGGGCATGCGTCTCGTGGATGTGTTTTTTGTGATTAATCCGGCCTTTCACGGTGGCGATCCGGGTTTTCCCTTCAAGGACCTGATTGTTCACGCCTTCGTACTGGTGGGATTTGGCGGGATTTACATGTGGTATTTTTTGGGTGAGTTGACGAAGATGCCGTTGCTGCCCTTGAACGACCCGCGCCTTTACAGGGCCCTGGGGCACGGCGAAGGCGAGGAGGCTGTGGAACATGCGTGACCCTGAGCGATCGTCGAAGGATCTGGGCTACGAGCTTAGCGATGTCCACATCAAATTGATTCTGTGGTGGGGCGTCGGGCTGGTTATAATGACTTCCTTGGTTTTCGTCATCAGCGTCTTCTTTGTTAAGTACCTGGTGGCCGCTGGCTCGATGTCGGATTATGAGGCGTCGCCGCTCGCGGGTGAGAACCAGGAGTGGGACCTCGATGTTCGGTTGCAGCCGGACCCGGCGGGGGCGCTGGTGGAGCATCGTGAGGGCCAGAATACCGTGTCTTCCAGCTACGGTACGGTGAGTGGGGAGCCGGAGGTTTACCGCATCCCGATTGAGACCGCGATGGATATCGTCGCAAAGGACGGGCTGCCGACGTTTAGGGTGTTTCTTCCGAGTGAAACGGGCGAGGGACAGTAGTGCGGAATTCGAACTCTGACATTCTAGCGGTTGCCGCGGGCGTCTTCTGCTGTGCGGCGGTGCTCGCGGCATCTTGGTGCGCTCAGGCACAGGTGGTGAATGCGCCTTTCGATCCGTTGAGTTTCAATCCGCCCGATCCGGCGGCGCGTTTCAGCAGCATAGGCATCGAGCAGCGTCTTGAGGCGCAGGTGCGTATGAATCTGGCGTTCATGGACGAGGAGGGGAACCAGATCCAGCTTGGGGATTATCTCGGAGATCGGCCGGCGATTTTGGCGTTGGTGTATTACGAGTGCCCGATGTTGTGCAATTTGGTGCTGGATGGCGTTGAGGCCGTGATCGACGCAATGAAATTAGAGGTGGGCGAGGACTACGACGTGATTACGGTCAGCATTGACCCCGGCGAGACGCCTGAGCTTGCTGCCCAGAAGAAGGCCAACCACCTGGCGCGTCTCGGGAGGGAGGGCGCTGAGCGTGGCTGGCATTTTCTGACGGGCGATGAGGTGGGCATCGACATTCTGGCGAGTACCGTGGGCTTCAACTACGCCTACGATCCGGCGAGCGACCAATATGCGCACGCGGCGGGCATCATGGTGTTGACGCCGCTGGGCCAGGTCGCGAGGTATTACTACGGTATTGAGTATATCCCGCGGGACGTGGAGTTTGGGCTCGTGGAGGCCTCGGAGGGGCGAATCGGCGGCATTGTCGATCAGCTCCTTTTGCTGTGCTTCGCCTACGACCCGAGCACCGGGAAGTATGGGCTGCTGATCTTTCGCACGATTCAGTTTGTGTCCACGCTAATGATATTGGGTTTTGTGGCGATGTACACGATATTCTATTTGAGGTCACGGAAGACGAGGAAGAACGCGGGGCTTGCGGATACGACGCAGGGGGCGGGCAAGCAATGACTGTGCATGGGCAGGGCGGTCGAAGACAGAGATGAAAGATTTCTTGAACGGCATATTGCCCTTTGACGTGGTCCCCGATCAGGCGTCGACCTATGCGGAGCGTGTCGACCCGCTGTTCTATTTCCTGATTGTCTTGTCGGTGGCCATCACTGTGGGGACCCTTGGCGTGATGGGTTTCTTGGCGGTGCGTTTCCGGCGTATTGAGGGGCGCGAGTCGCACGGTCTTGAGAACCCGCTGCTCGAGGTTGGCTGGACAATTATCCCCGCGATCGCCTTGCTTGCCATCTTCGCGTGGGGGGCGAAGTTGTATTCCGATTACCAGCGTGCGCCGGAGAGCGCGATGCAGATAGACGTCGTCGGCAAGCAATGGATGTGGAAGATTCAACATCCCAACGGGGTCCGTGAGGTGAACAATCTTCACGTCCCGGTGGGGCAGCCGATTCGTCTGAATCTGACTTCGCAAGACGTCTTGCACGATTTTTCCGTGCCGGCGTTCCGGGTGAAGGTGGATGTGATCCCTGGGCGTTTTTCGTCGCTGTGGTTCGAGCCGACGCAGGTCGGGATCTACGATATTTTCTGCGCGGAGTACTGCGGCACGGAGCATTCGTTGATGAGGGGCAAGGTCACCGTGATGGAGCAGGCGGATTATGTGGAGTGGCTGGCCGGTGGACCGAGGAAGTCCCCGGTCGATGCCGGCGAGTTCCTGTTCGCGCAGCTTGGATGCGCGACGTGCCACAATGCCAGGCCCGAGAGCCGCGGCCCGGACATGGATGGCGTGTTCGGCAGTGTGGTCACGCTGAATACAGGTGAACGGCGGAATGCCGATCAGGAATACCTCCACGAATCGATTACTCAACCGGGCAAAGCGATCCTGGAGGGGTATACGGCGCTTATGCCGAGTTTCGTCAATCAGCTCAGCGCCGGAAAGGTAAATGACTTAATTGCGTATATCAAGTCGATCGGGAAGTCCGAGCCGGAGTTCTTGGAGGAGTAGGCATAGATGAAACTGGACGAGACGTAGCGAGATGGCTGCAGCGAAACCAAACAGGATCACTCAACCAGCCGAGACCGGGGAAGAGTCGTATCTGAGGCATGACTACTCGATTAAGTCGTGGATTCTGACGCAGGACCATAAACGGATCGCCGTCATGTACCTGGCGACGATTATGGTTTTCTTCCTGCTGGGCGGGGTCTTTGCGGTCCTGTTCCGGCTTGAGCTGTTGACGCCGGAAGGCGATCTTTTCGATGCGGACACCTACAACCGTTTCTTCACGCTGCATGGCGTTGTAATGATTTTCTTCTTTCTTATTCCTTCGGTGCCGGCGACGCTGGGGAATTTCTTTTTGCCGATCATGCTCGGCGCGAAGGACCTTGCCTTTCCGAAGGTGAACTTGGCCAGTTACTGGATCTTTGTGTTGGGCGGGGTCTTTGCGGTGTTTTGTCTTGCGGGCGGGGGCGTGGACACAGGCTGGACGTTTTATGCCCCGTTTAGCACGGGGTATTCGAACAGTGCGGTTTTCTGGGCGGCGATGGGCGCGTTTATGGTGGGGTTCTCTTCGATTCTGACGGGTCTGAATTTTATCGCGACGGTCCATAAGATGCGCGCGCCTGGGCTTACGTGGTTCCGGCTGCCGTTGTTCGTCTGGGCGCATTATGCGACGGGTATCGTCATGATACTCGGGACCCCCGTGATCGCGATCACGATCTTTCTTGTGGCGCTTGAGCGCGTTTGGGGCGTGGGGATTTTCGACCCGAACCTTGGCGGCGACCCGGTCCTTTTTCAGCATATGTTCTGGTTCTATTCGCACCCCGCGGTCTACATCATGATTCTTCCGGGTTTTGGCGTCATTAGTGAAGTGATTGCGTGCTTTTCGAAGAACCGCATCTTCGGTTATGAGTTCATCGCGTTTTCGAGTATGGCCATTGCGGTGCTGGGCTTCTTGGTTTGGGGCCATCACATTTACGTTGCCGGGCAGTCGTTTTACACTGGCATGGTGTTCTCTTTTCTGACCGTGTTGATCGGTGTGCCGACGGCCGTGAAGGTGTTTAACTGGACGGCGACTCTGTACGGGGGGAACGTGACGTTCCATACGCCGATGCTCTACGCGTTCGCTTTCATCGCTTTGTTCTTGGTGGGCGGATTGACGGGCATCTTCCTGGCGGCGATGGGCCTCGACGTGCCGCTGCACGACACGTATTTTGTTGTGGCGCACTTCCATTTCACGATGGTGGGCGGCATGACGACGGCGTTCCTGGCAGGGCTGCATTTCTGGTGGCCGAAGATGTTCGGGCGCATGTACTCTGAGTTCCTGGGGAAGATTTCGGCGATCATGATCTTCGTGGGGTTTAATCTCACGTTTCTGCCGCAGTTTGTTCTGGGCTGGCTGGGGATGCAGCGAAGGTACCACGCCTATCCGGAGAAGTGGCAGGTGCTGAATGTGATGTCGACCGCGGGCATGGCCATTTTGGGCTCGGGGTTCCTGTTGGCGATTTGTTATCTGCTTTGGTCCTTGCGTTTCGGCCGGCGTGTCGGCCCGAATCCATGGGGCGCCAGGGGGCTAGAGTGGGAAGCCGTCGGTTCGCCGCCTCTGCCTTACAACTTCCGTGAGGTCCCGGAAGTGACGGAGGAGGCCTACGCGTATACGGGTTTGGAGCCGATGGATGTCTGAGGCGCATGTGCCCGATGTGGGGATGGGTCCGCCGGAACCGATTGTTTCGCACCATTACCGCACGCGTGAGCAGCAGGATGAGACGGCTCTTATCGGCATGTGGCTGTTTCTGGCGCAGGAGATCATGTTCTTCGGTGGGCTTTTTGTCGCGTATGCCGTCTATCGCTACAAACACCCTATTTCGTGGTTTGAGGGTAGCGACCATCTGAATTGGGGCATTGGGACGGCGAACACGCTTGTCCTGCTTACGAGCAGCCTGACTATGGCGATGTGCGTCTACTCGACGCAGGTGGGTAAGTGGAGGCAACAGGTCGCGTATTTGGCCGCAACGATCTCTCTCGGTGTCGTTTTCCTGGTCGTGAAGTATTTTGAATACGGGGCAAAGTACGCGGACGGCCTTGTGCCCGGCATCAACTGGGACCCCGCGCCGGGCGCGTTTACCGATCCCTCCAGGGTGCAGCTTTTTTATGTGATGTATTTCATCATGACGGGTATGCACGCTCTGCATATGCTCGTGGGTTTCGGGATTGGCTCTGTGTTTCTCTATCTGTGTTTGAAGAAGGAGTATGGGCCCAATAAGTACTTGCCCATCGAATTTTTCGGATTCTACTGGCATTTTGTCGATATTGTGTGGGTCTTCCTGTTTCCCATGCTTTATCTCATCAGTTCGCCCTGAGGTCCAATTGGGCCTGCATAGGCGTGTCGAGGAAAGGTTGGCCCAGCATGGGACATAAGGTGGTGCCGGCAAGGTATTACGTTTGGAACATGTGCGCGCTTGCCGTGCTGATGCTCCTGACCGTTGTGTTCGGCAAGTTTGTGAATCTCAGTGATAATCCGAATGGCATCAGCCTCGTTATCGCGCTTAGCATCGCGATTATGAAGGCCGCTCTGATTGTGGCCATCTTTATGGGCGTCGCTTTCTCGACCAAGCTCGTGCGCATGTTCGCCATCGGGGGCTTCGCCTGGCTCATCATACTTTTCCTTTTCACCCTCACGGACTATATGAATCCCAGCGCGCATTGGGGTACAAGCTACTATGACTCGGCCAGCCCCGGCACGTCGCCGCTACCCGGCGGACAGGACTTTTCTTTGACTGGTAGTGAGGCCCTGGCCGTCCAAAGGGGCGTTGAATACGTATCTCCGCACGGGGAAGAAGATACGGAGGCCCACGACGAAGGGGGGGACCCGGACGGGGGGCACTGATTTCCTGAGGGCGATGTCCTTGGTAGTGCGAAGTGATGGGGTCGGACAGTTGCTGCAATCGGGGCCAGCTACTCTGGAAGGCGGTATAGCGTATCCGTGGGGCCGGGCAGGCTTGGCTCGAGATCGAGCGGGGTGTCGTTCGGCGAAAGGACGTGGGAGAACCCGTAGCGGCGGCCCAGTTCGGCCCATTCTTGGCGGCTTCGGTTCTTCCACAGTTCGTCCCAGGGCGGCGCCTGGGGATCTTGCGGCGGATAAAAGCGGATGCCGTAGAGGTCGGAGTGGATTTGCTGTATTGAGGGCGCGAGTTCTGGCGTGTAGACCATGCTGTCCGCGGAGCCCGCGTCCACGAGGACGGGATGCCCCGTTCGCGACTGGAGCCGGTGCTGGCTTGGGTATGAGGCCAGCATGGCGCTGGGGTGGCCCAGCCGATCGAGGTGGGCCGTTATGGCCCGGTCGAATTCTGAAATGGGCAGAACTTCGCGTGCGCGCCATTCGCCCGCGCCAATCTTCAGTGTAGCCAACACGACGAGCAACAGGGTCGCACGGCTGTTGCTGCGCAACAGCTTGGCGAAGCTACGCTTCGCACGGCTGGGCGCGGTCTCGTTATTGGATGACAGCTGTTGCTGCGCAACAGCTTGGCGAAGCTGCGCTTCGCACGGGAGCCGCGGGCGCCGGAGAAGGGGATAGGCCGCGACGGCTGTGACGCCCAACACGAAGCATGCGGCGCCGAATTGGTGGGCTAGTCCGGCGAGCGTGACGATTGTGAGCCAGGCGGCTGTCCAGAGAACGCGTATGCGCCTGTCCGGCCAGAGGTGGGCGGTCAGGATCGCTGCCGCGGCGCCGGTGAGGGCGTAGACCGGCCCGTCGCCTGGAGCCAGGTAGCGAATGTAGGCATCGTTGCCGGCGACCCCTTCGAGCAACTCGCGAAAGGTGATGTAGGCGAGGGCGAAGGCGAGTAGCCAGGGGCCGATGGCGCTGGGAGTTGAATGACGTTTGTCGCCGGACATGATCAGGACGCCTGGGATGATCGCGAGTGCGAGGACGGTGGCGTGGTTGGCGAAGCGGTAGGGCATTGAGGCGAGCAGGATATAGGGGAGTTGCATCCCGAAGATCCAGTGGAGGGCCGTCATTCCCCATACGGCAGCGGCACACAGGCTTAGGTAGAGGGACATCCATGCCCAGGGGGCGCCGGGCCCTGAGGCTGTCCGGGTGGCGCGCGCGGCCCCAAGGCAGAGGAGGAGGGCCGAGGCGAGAATGAAGTTGCTGTTCGTGAAGGACGCGGCGACGCCCGGTTGGGACCAGTGAGTGCCTTGGGACATGTAGGCCTTCACGATGGGCATCCAGTCCCCGGCGGCGTAGTAGGGGCCGGAGGCGGGGGCTTGAACGCCGGCCGGGAGGGTCCAGAGGGCGGCGGAAAGGATGATGCCGGGTATTGCGTAGATGAGTGCGTGGCGCAGGAGCTCGCGATGTCCGGCGCGCCAGGCCCATGCCACCATGGCTAGGGCGACTGCCGCGACGGGCATCATGTGGATGATGTGTATGGAGGGCATGAAGCCGAGCATGAACGCGGCGGTCCGCCACCTTCGGGTGAGAAGCAGACCCAGTACGGCCATCGCGTATCCCATGCCGACGTGGCCGTTAGAGAAATATGCGGGCCATGCGTAGATGGGGTAGCTGGCGTCGAAGGATATGTGGAGACCCGCGAGGGCGAGAACGACGGCGATGTGGCCGCATAGGGCGCTTCGTGTAAGCGCCAGGCCAGTGAGATAGAGGGGTATCGCCGTGGCGAGCATCCAGGCGACATTGCGTAATGCGTTTAGCGCTTCGGGACGCTCGAAGAGCCATGCGGCGAAGGTTGAGATGAAGATGGGGAGATTCCGGACGTCGCGTGTCCAGACGTAGAGGAAATGGTCTTCCGGGTAGGGCACCCGGCCGAGGATGACCTGTGCGAGGTCCCAGTGCTCGTCCCATCGAATTCCGCGGATCAATACGATGACGACGCAGAATGATATCCAGAAGAGAAGGCCGCCGGCCTCGGTCCGGCCGAGCGGGCGGCTAAGGATGTGCGGCCCATGGTCTCTCGATTGATTCATGAAGCGCAGGTGTACACCCCGTTTGAGTACTGGCAATAAGGAGGCCCCGCCAGCCCCGCTGGCGGGGCTACTGTAGCCGCTGCCCGAAGCCCAACGCAACCGCATGCGCGCCGGCCATTGGCGGGGAATTACTGCTGGGGATTTGGGCCGGAATTCCACGACATCGCCTTTGGAGTTGTGTATACTCCCTTCAATTTCCGCTAGGACTGCTGATGGTCCTGCATGTGGGATTGCCGGTTGGCTGGAAGGTGGGTGGAGAAGGATGATGAGCCGTCTGATGACCAGGAGGGAGCAGTTCGTTCTTCTGTTTATCGGGGCCGCCCTTATCCTTGGGGCATTGGGTCTATACATCGCCAATGATCGGGACGCGGCCTCTCCGGCTGCTGTTGTGGTTGAGCCGGCCGTCCCGGGTGGCGGGACTGGAGCGCAGGACGTTTCCGCGGACGACGCAGCCGGTGCGAATGGGACTGCGGCCGAAGCTGAACCGGAGCCCTTTCGGGACGAGGTCACCGTATCCGTCGTTGGGGCGGTGGTCCGGCCGGGTGTGTATACCCTTGACGCGGGAGGCCGTGTCCAGGACCTCGTTCGGAATGCGGGCGGTCTGCTTGGAAGTGCGGATACGTCCGATGTGAATCTTGCTGCGAAGCTAGTAGACGGGACGACGTTGATCATTCCGCGCGAACCCGCAGTGGCAGATTCGGGCGATGTGGCGGGCGCGGGCGGCCCTGGTCCCGCCGATATCGAGAACATGCCCGCGTACACCATCAGCGGATTGCAGGGGGCCTCGCCGCGGGGCGGCTCTTCGCAGCCGGGGGCTTCGGGCCAGCTTATCGACCTGAACCGTGCGTCGCAGGCCGAGTTGGAATCGCTTCCGGGTATCGGTCCGATATTGGCCGGGGAGATCGTTCGTTACCCGACGACCACGCGGTTTGTAAGTGTGAAGGACATTATGAACGTGAGCGGAATCGGGCCGAAACGCTTTGAGGCGATTTCAGGACTGGTCATCGTTCGTTGATTCTGGGTCAGAAGCAAGGAGCCGTATCGTTGACAGATGAAGGACCCAAACAGGGCGAAGCGTCCAGCGATTCCGTTTCACCTGATTCGGGCCGCGCGCCGGGAAGCCTTCAGGAACAGCAGGCAATTGCTGCCGCGATGATGGTTGGTGAGCAGATGCGGCGTGACAATCGTGCTCAGGTGTATTTCTACATACAGCGCATCGCTCTGTTTGTCTCTGTGATCGCCTTCATGGGGATGATTATTGTGTACGCCTACTCGCGCCTGAGGGGGGGAGATTTCAATCCGGTTTTGGGGTTGTTCCTCCTTGGTCTTGTTATGGCCGGCGGCGCGAGTGTCTCTTATTGGGCGCACGCTGAGTCCCGCCATGCGAAGGAAGACTAGGGGTGGAAGTTTGCCGCCCGCGACCGGGGGTGCTAGACTGGCATTAGCGTGTGGATGGAATAGTATGCGCTGGAAGATCTTTGCGATTGCTAACGTGTTTAATTTGAAATGGTTAGGAGAATGAACATGCTGCGAAACCACCCCCATTACTATGCCCTGACGGCCGTGACTGTTCTGGCCCTTGCGCTTGGCGCGACCTCTGCGCTTGCGCAGAAGCCCGATGAGTACAAAGGCGATCCCTACACGCTCGGCGTATGTGCTGTGTCTGGCGAAAAGCTGGGCGCGATGGGCGACCCGGTACTTTTGAACCACGAGGGGCGTGATATTCGTTTTTGCTGCGCAGGATGCCCGCCCAAGTTTGAGAAGGACCCCGGCCAGTATCTCTTGAAGGTCGATGCGCTGATGGTCAAGGCGCAGATGGGCCACTATCCTCTTGAGACGGATGTGGTAAGCGGGGAGCCTTTGGGCGATGCGCCTGTCGACGTTATTCACAATAACCGGCTGGTCCGGTTTAGTTCACAGACGACCGCGCAGAAGTTCGCTGGCAAAGCGGACGAGTATCTCGCGAAGTTGGACAAAGCCGTCATCGCGAAGCAAAAGGAGAGCTATCCCCTCGACAAGTGTGTCATGACCGGGGAGGCGCTCACGACCATGGGCGAGCCGGCTGAACTTGTCGTTGCGAACCGGTTGGTGCTGTTTTGCTGTGCGGGATGCGGGAACAGGTTCTGGAAGGATCCGCATGGCGCTTTCTCGATGATTGACAGCGGACATGTCCCTGAGAGCGCTGAAGGAAGCGACCATAAGTAGCACTAGGGGCGCATCGGCAGTATGCAAATGTAGCCAACTCTTAGCGGCCTCCGGAAACCTGTACGCTTGCCGGGGGCCGTTCTATTTTTTGTGCAGCTTCGGGGGATTCAAATGGAAACCTGGCTAGACTCCGAGACGGTGTACGAGGGGAAGATCGTGACGCTCAAGCGTGGGCGCGTGCGCTTGGATGACGGCAGAGAGGCCGTGCGGGAGGTCGTCGAGCATAACGGTGGTGTGGTGATCGCTCCGTGCCTGGGGGATTCGGTGGTCCTTGTGCGTCAGTATCGCGTCGCGGTTGGGAAGGAGATTCTGGAGTTGCCCGCGGGCAAGCTTGAGGGCAAGGAGGAGCCTATTGAGCGCGGGCGGATCGAGCTCGAGGAGGAGACCGGCTACCGTGCGGGACAGATGATACCCGCAGGCCATTTCTATCCATCTTGCGGCTTTTCGACGGAGGATTTGCACTTGTTCTTGGCGCTTGACCTTGAAAAGACCCGTCAAGACCTTGAGTGGGACGAAGTCATCGAGGTGGTTGAGATGCCGTTCTCCGAAGTGCGGGAGCGACTCCACGCAAACGCGTTCGACGACGCGAAGACCATCATCGGTTTGCACGCGCTGCTTGCGCATGCGCAGGCGCAGAGCTAAGGGCGCATGCGGTGTATCCGCCATTCTGCATTCAGTACAATGGGTTTCTGTTGACCGAGGAGGGTATGGACTATGCGCGCCTGGCGTTTTCATGAATTTGGAGACATTGCGAATTATCTGGTCGAGGACGTTGCCGAACCTGAGCCGGGTGAGGGCGAAGTGTTGATTCGGTTGCGCTATGCCTCCTTGAATCCCGCGGACCGCCTATTGATTGAGGGCAATTATCCTGGGGCGGGCGACCTGCCTTTGACTGTCGGCAGGGACGGTTCGGGTACCGTTGAAAAGTCTGGCGAGGGGAGCCGGTTTAGGGTGGGTGACGAGGTGATCGTGCTGAGGAGCGAGATCGGCATCACGCGCCAGGGCACGCTGGCTGAATTCGTGGCGGCGCCCGAGCCGGTCGTGGCGGAGCTCCCGAAGGGGTGGTCAATGGAGGAGGGCGCGGCCGCGCCGCTCGTTTACTTGACTGCGTGGAAGGCCCTCGTGATTCAGGGCGGTCTCAAGGAAGGTGAATCCGTCCTCGTGACCGGCGCGTCTGGCGGAGTGGGAATCGCTTCCGTTCAGCTCGCAAAAGCGCTCGGGGCGAAGGTAATCGCTTTGAGCCGGTCGGAGGAGAAGCGGCGCCGGCTGGAGGAACTTGGGGCCGATGTGGTGCTGGATGACGGTGCGGAAGACCTTCGGAAGATGGTCCGCGCCGCGCTTGACGGCAAGGGCGTGGACATGGTGATTGAAAACCTTGGCGGCGCGCGTCTGGACGAGCACATTGGAATGGGGAACCCCAATGTGCGTGTTATGGTGATTGGGCTGCTCGGCGGGCGAATGGCCAAGATCAACCTGGGACAGGTGCTGTTCAAGCAGGCGCGCATCGAGGGCGTGCACGTGGGTAAGCTCGTGCCCGCGCAGGCGCAGGACGCCTGGGGCCGGGTCGTGGACGTGCTTGAGGCCGCCGGTGAGCGGCCCATAGTCGATAAGGTTTTTCCGATGGATCAGGTTCAAGAGGCCTTCGGACACCTGGCGGGCGGACATTTTGGCAAGGTGCTCGTCGAGGTCGCGCCGTAGCCACAGGACTGGACATTTGGCCACTCACGGGCCCTGGTGAGGGCCACTTAGGCGTTTATTGGCGGTCTGAGGAGATGAATCGGCCGCCTGAGGGGTAAGCGATGGGCCTGGACCCGCATCTGCGTCTTGGCACGTCGAGTTGGACGGCGAAGGGCTGGCTCGGCACTTTCTACCCGCGCGGCACTAAGCCCGCCGATTTCATTACTGAATACGCCAAGCGTTACGACACCGTTGAAATCGACGCGACCTTCTATGCGACGCCGCAGAAGAGCACGGTGCTCGGTTGGAAGGACAAGACGCCGGACGGGTTCCTTTTTGCGGCCAAGGCGCCGAAGGCGATCACGCATGACAAGTTCCTGGAAGATTGCACGCATGAGCTGAACGGCTTTCTCCGCGCGATGTCGCTCTTGGAAGACAAGCTCGGGCCGCTGCTTTTCCAGTTCCCCTATTACGCCAAGCGCACGGGTGTTAGCGAGGACGACTTCTTGTTGCGCTTGACGCGTTTCCTCAAGGAGTTGCCCGCGGACGATTTCCGCTTTGCCGTCGAGGTGCGCAACAAGAACTGGATCAATCCTTATCTCTTTGAGATTCTTCACGACCACAACGTCGCGTTGTGCCTGATCGACCACCCCTGGATGGCGCCGCCGAAGGTGCTGTTCAACCATCGCGAGATCCTCACGAACCAGTTCATGTACATCCGCTGGCTGGGCGACCGGCGGGGTATCGAGCAGACTACGAAGGTGTGGAATGAGAGCGTAGTCGATCGTGAGGCCGATCTTGGACGCTGGGTGCCGCATATCAAGAGCTTGCTCGATCGACAGATGGACGTCTTCGGTTACGTCAACAACCACTATGGGGGCTACGCGCCGGACAACATCCAGCAGCTCAAGCGAGTGTTGAGCGAATAGGATGGGATTCCTGCGGGCCGGCGCGTATCACGATTGGGGCGGCCCCTGGACTGCGCTCGGAAGAGAAAGGACGTTTCCACGAGCCAGAGCGACGGTTCCGGCGAGACCTCCATGTTGGCGCTTTTCTCGATCTCTCAGACGAATGGGCCAATTGCCGCTGCGTGGGCGGGCGCGTAAATTACTGATATACGTAGAGCTGCAGTACCCGAAGAATTGCTTGCATTGTATAGCTTTTTGACATAGAATTACCTAAAATCAGCATTAGGGTTTTTCGAGAGAATTCACTAGTCTCCGAGCTGCGTAGTAATTCTGTTTACGTATAGTAGTATAGAAGTAATTGGCAAGCCTGAGCTGCACTGCCGGTCACAGGGCCCGGCAGTTTTCTTGGATGGGTGCCGACGCCGCCCAAGGAGAGAAAGGAGGTAAGGCGTAATTGGCGGCGAGATCGATGCTTTTGGCGCGGTGAACGAGCCATGGGCATGGATTCGCGGTGACGAATGAACGACATCATGTGGTTAATATTGAGGAACACAAGGAGAACAATTATGCGTCGGAAAGGCTTTACACTCATCGAACTGCTGGTGGTCATCGCGATCATCGGAATTCTGGCAGCGATTTTGCTGCCGGCCCTAGCGCGTGCGCGCGAGGCTGCGCGCCGCACAAGTTGTATGAACAACTTGAAGCAGTGGGGTCTCGTTTTCAAGATGTACGCCAACGAGGCGCCCGGCGAGAAACTCCCCACCAAAGAATGGGGGGGGAGGTATGATGTGGTCGACTGTCAAACAGACGGTTTCCCTGTCGTCGGGCGTGAGATGAGATGGACGAATACCGGGGCGAGCCCAGGAAAGATATTCCCCGAGTACCTCACCGATCCCTGGATCTACGTCTGCCCATCGAATTGGGAGACCCCGCTGTGGGACGACAGAATCAGCGACACCGGTGAAGTCATCCCTGGTGTGAATTGCTCTTTTGCATCGGGGGGGGTATGGGATGACCCGAATCCGAAATATGAAGACAACATGGTCCACTTTCTCACGAGGATGAACCATTCATATGTCTATTTCGGTCATGCATTTGACGCGGCTAATCCTGATGATCCCACCTACATCGATACCGATACGCCCGAGGATGGCCTGTGGGGCGACGGGAACCCAGTCCCGAGCCAAATCATCGCGTACGCCTATGCGCGAGCCGAAGCCACTAGCCCGGCGTCGTCGGGGTCGTGGGCCAACAACCCCTATGACTGGGACACTGAAGGATTCCAGCTGGCATACGACCAGGACTTCAGCTGGACACCGGACACGTCCTTCTTTGGTACTACCCCCGTGACGCTCTTCGGTAACGGCGGATACGTAGGGAACGGCGGCAGTACCACCATCTACCAGTTGCGCGAAGGGATCGAGCGCTTCATGATTACCGATATCAACAACCCCGGCGCGTCCGCCGTGTCGCAATCGGATCTCGCCGTAATGTGTGATGAACTCAGTGAGAATTTGCAGACCTACAATCACGTTCCCGGCGGAGCAAATGTCCTCTGGTTGGATGGCCACGTCACGTTCCAGAGGTATCCCGGCAACAAGTTCCCATCAACTGAATCCTCGGCCAGAGCGTTCGCGTGGGTCTTCATTTTCTGGTAGTCCCGGGATCCTCGACGGTGGGCTTTCCGTCCTGGATGCGGTCTTCGGGCAGTTCGTGACGTGCGTTCAAGCGTCAGGATGAGCCAAGGATAGCGCTAGGCGGGAGAATTACGATAGTCCTCGCGCGGGCCAGCCTTATCAGCTGGCTCGCGCGCTTTCTTTGTGCTGCTGGATGAGGGGGGACCCGAGTTTGAATCCTGCGTGGCACGTCGGACGCGTTGACTGGCCCTGGTTCGCGATATGGAGCTGGACAGGAATCCGGGCGGTGGCGCAGGCAAGGAGTTCCACCATGCCGACGCCCTGACGGATCTTCTCGGCAAATGGGTTGATCAGGTCTTGGACGTAGTAGCTCAATGCAATATTGTGTGTGAATACTTTCAAGAGCGAACTCTGTATCAATACTTCTTTCACTATTCCCTTAAAACCTTATTATACGTGGAATTATTAGAACTAATAACTTGTATTCCCGTGCTTTCTTTGATAACGTATCTGCGGTTATCTTGGATCGAGTCGCCGCTATACTGTCTATATTTCATGGAAAGTATCGGAGGCCATGCAGGGCAGCTGAGGGCAACAGGCAAGCTTGGGCTGCACGGCCGGGCATAGGGCCCGGGAGTTTTCTTGGATGGGTGCCAGTGCCGTCCAAGAAGAGAAAGGAGGAGTGATCGTAGAGAGTTAGGGTAATGTGCCCCTTCGATGAGGTGGGGCATGCCAGTTACCCAGTTGCAGCAAGAAGTTGTCATCTATTACTTGATGAATCATAACGTCACTAAGGAGGTTTTCAATGTCACATAGAAAGGGTTTTACGCTAATTGAGTTGCTGGTCGTCATCGCCATCATTGGCATATTGGCCGCCATCCTGCTGCCCGCGCTCGCCAGGGCAAGGGAAGCCGCACGGCGGACGAGTTGCGCCAACAACCTCAAGCAATGGTCCCTTGTGTTTAAGATGTATGCGAACGAATCCAAGGGAGAGAAATGGCCACCGAAAATGGACAGTTATGTCCCTGTAGTTGACTGCGATACTCCTGGTTTTCCAGTGTCAGCGGAGGACTACTCCTGGTACTTCGGAGATTGGGTCGAGGCGCCATCAGTGGCTGTCCTGTTCCCCGAATACCTGACTGATATGAAGCTTCTCACCTGTCCTTCGGACTCGGCTGCGCCTATCATGGAAAATGACCTCGGTGACACCACTCTTGGCCAACCGTGCGTATGGGATGATCCTCTCGTCTTGTCTGAGCAGCAGGGCTGGTTTCAGACTGGTTGGAGCTACACCTACCTCGGATACGTCTTCGACAAGGCTGATGATGATGATCCTACGTCCGATCTCACAGCGTGGGGTGGACAGTACGTAGGTGTCATAACCCCCATGCAGCTTATGGCCTGGTATTCCATGCGTGGTGCCATATGCCAAGCTCGGACTGGCCTAACATGGGAGGCGGCAATCGCTGCGTCTTGGCCGGAGGAGGTTGGCGGCGCAATGGTCGGGCTACAAGACATGGATTATGATTTTACCGTTGGCGATGACGTGGCGGGGTGGAACACCTACTTGGGTCAGCCTGCCAACAACATCATCGGGAATGGCGGCAGCCAGGTCATATATAGGCTCCGGGAAGGGATTGCACGGTTCATGATCACCGACATCAACAACCCCGGGGCGAGCGCCATGGCACAGAGCGACGTTGCCGTCTATTCTGACGGTATCTCCACCAATGCGGCTAATTTCAACCATGTTCCGGGCGGCGCGAATGTACTCTACATGGACGGTCACGCAACGTTTGTAAGGTACCCCGGTAAGCATCCCGTAACGCGAGGGTATGCCACTTTCTTCGGTGGGTTCTAGGGACAAGCATGGTGCGCGTCAGCTTCGTCGACGACTCACGCGGAACCTGCTCGAGATGAATATCTCGTAAGAAGTCCGTCTCAAGGATCGGGCTCTTCTCGGGCGCGTAGCGCATGCGGATGATGTCTACAGTCAGGGAAAGTGGGACAGATGGCGAGGCTTTGGTTAAGGTATGGCGAATATCTTCGGAGCTTTCGTATACCAAACTGACGATGATGTTGAGTAAGTCAGTGCTGACAAGCGCCCGCAAGGGCGTGGGACCGCGCTAGGCAAAGGCGTCCCAAGTATTTAGCGCGCGGACCGGCTTCGGTTGGTCCGCGCGCTTTTTTTGTTTGCTGGCCGAGACGGTGGGTGTGAATCCCACCCGGCGCGTTTGGCGCTTTGACCAGCCATTGTTAGCTGTATTTGGGCGGGCGGAGAGAGCGTAGGACACGGACAGCCCCGTAACGTTTGGTTACGTGGCTGTCTGTTAGTTTTTCGGGCGGGAGAACATATGGACGTAGCACCGTTAACTCTTGTTATACGTTGAAGAATCGGCAACAGTGTTCAATATATCACTTTACAATGTTCCTGGCGCGGTTCCGTCTATTCGTGCCATACGTTCAGACCTCCATTGAGCCACTTGGCAGCAGGCGGGATTGATCGTGGCCCGATTTCAGCCCTGTAGACGCTTGGTATGCGCTGAGGCTCTCGCGAGGCTGGTTGGGGAATGAATCGGTCGTGTCCTGTGCGTATTCCTGCAAGGACTTGCTACACGTTGAACCTTTGCGAGGCCGTATGAGAGGAGTTCGGATCATGCTGCAATTGTGGTAATGGGGATCCGTACTCTTGGTTGATACTTTTCAAGACTATTCAGTAAGCAGCTCAATCCCGCGATAGTTGGATAGCGGTAGATTCTTGATATACGTCGAATTGTCGTAATTCATGGCTTGCGCAATTTCTCCTTTTTTAGTAGAATACTTGAGGCTATTTTGGAATTAATCGCTGAGGCCAACTGTTCGCCGCCATAGGAAGTATTGCGGGTCGTGTGTGGCGGCGTAAGGTCGATGGGCAAGTGCGAGGTGCATTGCCGGTCGCAGGACGCGGCAGTCTTCCGGAATGGATGTTAGATGCCGTCGCGGAAGAGAAAGGAGGTAGAGCGTAGAGGGAACGGGTAACGTGCCCCTTGGATGAGGTGGGGCATGCCAGTTACCCAGTCGCAGCAAGGAGTTGCCATCTATTACTTGATGAATCATAACATTACTAAGGAGGTTTTCAATGTCACACAGAAAGGGTTTTACGCTAATTGAGTTGCTGGTCGTCATCGCCATCATTGGCATATTGGCCGCCATCCTACTGCCCGCGCTCGCCAGGGCAAGGGAAGCCGCACGGCGCACAAGTTGCCAGAACAACCTCAAGCAATGGTCCCTTGTGTTCAAGATGTATGCGAACGAAGCCAAGGGTGAGAAGTGGCCGCCGAAATTAGACAACTGGGTCCGTCTAGTTGACTGCGATAATCCCGGTCCGTCGGGCGTATATCCAGACGCGGGTTACTCCTGGGCCTACGGACACTATCAGGCGCCAGCAGTGGATGTCGTGTACCCCGAATATCTCACCGATTTGAACCTTTACAGCTGTCCTTCGGATCCAACTCCGCCTGTCATGGAAAATCGCTTCGGTGACAAGACTCTTCAAATTGGGTGCGTATGGGCTGCTCCATGGACCGATGGCGAATGGGCTGGGCAGCAGGGCATGGCGAAGACTAGTGAGAGCTACACCTACATGGGATATGTCTTCGACAAGAGCGATCAAGATGATATCAAGTTCAATTTTGAAACGTGGGATCCCGTCAATTACAAAGGCGTCATGGGCCCCGCCCAGCTTGGGGCCTGGTTTACTGTGCGTAGTGTCAGGTGCGGCGAAATAACTGGCATGGGATGGGACGATGCAATCTCCGCGAGCCCTGACGAGGCGATTGGCGAATTAATGCCCGGACAGCAGGACGTGGACTATGACCTCGACTATGACTGGATGGCCGGCTATATGGGTCAGCCCGAGGGAACCGTCTTCGGGAATGGCAACAGTCAAACCATATATAGGCTCCGGGAAGGGATTGCACGGTTCATGATCACCGACATCAATAACCCCGGCGCGTCCGCCCTCGCACAGAGCGAGATTGCCGTCTATGCTGACAATATCGCCACTACTGTGACTTATTTCAACCATGCTCCGGGCGGCAGCAATGTCTTGTACATGGACGGTCACTCTGTATTTGAAAGGTACCCCGGTAAGCACCCCGTAACGCAAGGGTATGCCAAGCTTTTCGGTGCATGGACTGATTAGAGACAAGCATGGTGCGTCAGCTTCGTCGATGACTCAGATGGCGGAGATCTTCGGAGCTTTCGTATGGCAAACTGACGATGATACTGATGACTGAGCCAGTGCTGACACGCGCCCGCAAGGGCGTGGGACCGCGCTAGGCAAAGGCGTCCCGGTAGTTTGGCGCGCGGACCGGCTTCGGTTGGTCCGCGCGCTTTTCTTCTCCGCTGGATGAGGGCCTCAGGCCCGAATCCCACCCGGCGCGTCTGCCGCGTTGGCCAGCCTTGGCCGGCGGGATTCGCGTCGGAGGCGAGAACATAGGACACGGGCAGTCAGGCAGCGTTTGCCTGCATGGCTGCCCCTTCGTCCTTCAGGCGAGGAAGTGAGCAGAGCGTTGTGCCGTATCTACTCGTCACGCGTTAAAGAGCTAAAGGCAAGATGTACTGTAGAGCGGATATGTGGTCTGGACGCGGTCCTGTCTACTCATGCTATACGTTTAGGCCTCCATTGAGTTGCTTAGCAGCAGGGCGGGATTGCTTATGGCCAATTTAGGGCCTGGAAACGCTACCGCTGCGCTGAGTGCCTCTTGAGGCCAGTTCGGAAACGAGTCGATCACATTTCTGACGTTCTTCTGTAAATAATTGTTATACGTTGCTACGCGGTTAAATCGTCTGAGGCGCAGCTCGGCCATGGCATAGTTGTGTCAGCGTAGAGCCAATCTACCGCTAAAACTCCTCTACATTGAGCGCGGAAACAGAATGTACGCGTCTTGATCGGAAGTCTGTAGATACTTGATATACGTGGAATTGTTATAATTAATGTCTTGCGTAATTTCCCCCTTTTCAGTAGAATATTGAAACCATTTTGGAATCAATCTCAGAGGCCAGCTGTTCGTTGCTGTAGGAAGTATCGAGGTTCATGTATGGCAGTGAAAGGCCAATAGGTGAGGTGTTAGTTGCACTGCCGGTCACTGGACTCGGCAGTCTTCCAAAATGGATGTTGAATGCCGCCCCGAGAGAGAAAGGAGGCAAAGAAGAGGTCGATGTCCTTGGCCCGGTGGGCGGGCTGTAGGCGTCGGTTCGTGGCGGCGGACCCGTTACCCGTTAAATGGTTCATAGCGAAGGATACAAGGAGAATGATAATGCGTAGGAAAGGATTTACACTTATTGAGCTGCTGGTGGTCATCGCGATCATCGGCATACTGGCGGCGATACTGCTGCCAGCACTGGCGCGTGCGCGCGAGGCTGCGCGCCGCACAAGTTGTATGAACAACCTGAAGCAGTGGGGTCTAATCTACAAGATGTATGCGAACGAATCCCCAGGCGAGAAGTATCCCCCCCAAAACGAGTGGTCGTATTATACGTTGTACGACTGCGAAACCCCGGGCTTCCCTCCCGTCGAGCCAGACATGAGGTGGACGCCTGGCATGCCGGAGCCACATTCGGTGTATCCCGAGTACTGGACCGATACCGGAATCGGCAACTGTCCATCAAATCACGAGGAGATTCCGTTTGATGACATAACGAACTCTTTTGGTGATGATATCGCCCTTACGTTGTGCAGTCTCGACTCGTCACCAATATGGACAGTATCAGACGACGATTGGGTGTGGGCGCACCCGCTCAAGAGGTACATGATCACCTATTACTACGTGGGTCATGTGTTTGACAAGGCGGATATGACGGACGTCATGACGAACCAGGACTTGGCGGGGCTAGGTTGGGACGCCGCCTGCTACTCGGGCGTCTTTACACCGGCCCAGATCGCCGCGTATTACGCTGTGCGGAGTGTGAGGGCTGGTGAGATCTGGGAGGAGTTAGGCGCGACGCCGAATCCGGAATACCAAAAGTATTACGACGGAGACATAGATCTGACGGTCTTCGCTTGGGCGGTGCCATATGGCGACGGATCACCCATAGGGAACGGCAATGGCAACACCATCTACCGACTGCGCGAAGGCGTCGACCGGTTCATGATTACGGACATCAACAATCCCGGCGCGTCGGCGTTGGCACAATCGGAAATCGCCCTCCAGTGGGATGAAGTCTCTACTGATATCAGGGCCTTCAATCACATTCCGGGGGGCTCGAACGTCCTTTACATGGACGGCCACGTCGTGTTCCAGAGGTATCCCAGCAGGAAGTTTCCCACAAACGAAGGCTGGGCCACAATCTTCGGAGCTTTCCTCGGAGGTTGCTGACAAACGTCCGCAAGGGCGTGGGACCGCGCTAGACAAAGGCGTCCC
>SDBV01003773.1_pt1 | contig 22079 bp, 17 predicted proteins | sample 2277081 | NCBI WGS metagenome assembly SDBV01 (sample SAMN10402039, study PRJNA504765) | marine sediment metagenome | isolation source: marine sediment core GS10_PC15, 223 cmbsf | place: Arctic Ocean: Southern Knipovich Ridge | collected 2010 | reverse complement strand
TCCGAAAGATAAAGGAGCTTATTCAATCTGGGGATATCGGCGATGTTATGTACATCAGCTCTCGACGGCTTAATCTGGGCCTTTTTCAGAAGGATATCAATGTAGCGTGGGACCTCGCTCCTCACGATATATCCATTATTCTCTATCTTCTCGAGCAGGAACCCGTTTCAATAAACTGTCAGGGCAAGGCGCACCTTTCTCCGGAAATAGAAGACGTAACGAGTATGACCCTCAACTTTGCCAATGGAAGTTTTGCCGTGATCCAAAGCAGCTGGATCGATCCAAGAAAGGTGAGAGAGATGACCATCGTCGGAACCAAAAAGATGATTCTTTTCGACGACACAGAGCCACTGGAGAAAGTAAAGGTTTTCGACAAAAGAGTTGAAGTCCCCCCCCACTACGATACGTTTGCAGAGTTTCAATATTCTTATCACTACGGTGATATTTACACTCCCTATATAAAACAGGTCGAGCCGCTACGCGTCGAATGTCAGCATTTTATTGACTGCATCATGTCAGGAAAGAAGTCGGATTCCAGCGGCGAAGAAGGAATGAAGGTGGTTCGCATACTTGAAGAGGCAACTCATTCATTAAAAAACGGCGGTGGCAAAGTGGAGCTCCTAGATACAGAAAAACGAGCTCTGCAAAAAATCACTTCAAAAGGGAATTGATCATCTTGAAAACCTTCTCGAAACGGTTAAAAGTCTCCTTTGAAATCTCTTCTCTAAGAGAAGAGCTGTTTTCAGTGAAAAATCTCGCCGGTCTATAGCGATTGAACTTAATATTATTTTGCAGAGGGGTTGATTCAAAAGATTCTTTGATGAGCCTGGTTATACGCATGCTTCTGCCTTTCAGGTTACCCTTTGTTATCGGCTTGCTCAATGCGTCTTTATACTCCGAGTTCACGAGAGCGAGATAGAAATCCACTTCAAATATATCCTCGATATCGGCTTCAGCTAAATCAACAAAGTCGGCGTATGTATAGAAATTTTCCTTTTGAAGTAGTTTTTTCTTATATAAATTCTCCAGGGTTTCTTCCTGTCCGTTAGTGTCCAGCAAACATGCGATGTTTCTGCTATCTTTGTAATCCATCAACGAGATGAATGCCGGCAATTTCTTGGAGCCGCCCAGCGGAACGATAGTCCAGTTGGAATCGATTCCTATTAGGTTATTCGCTTCCAGCAAGCCTGAAATGACCTTTATATAAAGAATATCCTGGACGCCATCGACTATCAGAACATTATGATCCGGAAGCAGTGATTGGCACAGCTCATATCCCATGGCTCCTTGCAGTGGAAGGATGCTCTCTTTGGATGCGTTAAGCACGTTGACGTCGACCTGAGTTCCCTCTTTGGAGTCGGGCAGCGGTTGATCTGTTTCCATGCTTTTATCTTCTACAATGCGGATACGATCAAAATGACGGGGATCGATCATGTAAGGGGATTGAGTTGTGTAGATGACCTGGTGGGTTGTTTTTTCATCTTCTAAGTAGCGAAGAAGATCTCTCTGTGCTGTACCGTGCAGAAAAAGCGCTGGTTCATCCAATAGGAGGATAAGGGGCATCTTTGTTTGTTTTTGCTGGGAAAACCATGCTAAAAAGGAGAAGAACCACACAAATCCTTTAGACCTTTTGCCCAGGAGAGTGCTTGCCTTGTGTTTTGTGTTGTAGACATGAGACCAGAGGTTGGTACCGGTTTTCATGCCCTCCGGATCTTCCGGCAAAGCGGGTCGAATATCGAAGCGCATTTCTAGAAATCTGTTCTGTGACCAGTATTTCATGATGCGTCGCGTTAAGTGATTTGACGCTCCTTCCAATCTGTTATTCCGTTCTAACGCTCTCTTGGGATTTGTTATTTCATCCAGGTTTAAACGGGCCAGATCAATAAGGCCAAGAAGAGGGTAGTCGGAATCAAGCAACTGATTGTTACGTTTTCGCTCGATAAGGGCTTCAATATTCACATGTCCCTTCATCTGGTAGAATTCATCAAAGTAGAGGAACTTTGGAACCCTTGATTCGAAGTACCTTTCATAGAGAAACTTGAGCAAACCTGTTTTCTGAATCTCTGAGATTAGGGTTAACAGTTTGCATACTGATTCACTTTTTTTGTGCTCTTTAAGCGAGCTTTCCAGCTCCTTTATCGTGGTGAGTTGAGCAAGGGATTTTAAGATCTCAGGCTCCAGATTGGCCTTTTTCAGTAACGCTTCGACCGTGTTCTCTTCGTTTACGGTAAGCTCCGCATACAGCTCGTTATCGTATCCTTTAGAGAGAATGAGCTCCGGGCCAGCAAGTGCTCGGGGGAAATCTTTTTCGATCTTTGCTTTGTCTCCCTGCTCGAGAAAAAATGTTGCCCTGGTAACGATGGCCGGTTTTATTTTTCCGGATTTAAGCTCCATTCGATAATCTTCGACATCCATTCTGGGAAAGTCATCATCCATATTAAAGCTGTCGTGTTCGGGAATAATTGGATTGAGCCTATAAATTGCTTCGAGAATCGCTGTCTTTCCGGATTCATTCTTTCCCACCAGGCAGGTTATGTCCAAAATGTCAATCCGGCACGGCTTTCTTATACATTTGTAATTGGATATTTCAACTGACGTAAGCTTCATCCATGTCTCCTTTCTATATTTAATACTTAGATAATAGATAATTCAGTTCAGCTGATATATAATTTAAGAAGCTGACATACCTATGTCAATTGGGAGTTTTATTTCGGTATGATTGAAGAACAAACAATTCTTGCAGCGACTAAAGATCAAGTATCTGTGCAGCTCGACGGAGAGGCGGTTATCCTCAATATCAAGACGGGCATCTATTATGGCCTGGAAAACGTCGGTGCGCGTATTTGGAGCTTGATGCAGAAGTCTGTAACCATGCGCAAAATCAGAGATACAATAGTAAAAGAATATGATGTGGAACCCGATTGTTGCCAGCGTGATCTTTTGAGCCTGTTGAAACAACTATCTGCTCAAGGGTTGATGGAGGTACAAAATAATAAGTGCGAAGATAGCAAAGTTCATTGATCTCCGCAAAAAAGACAGAAGCTTGCTTGTCAACGCTTTTCTTATTTTATTAACCTTTCGACTGGTTATACTGCTTTTAGCCTTCCGTATTGTACTGCGCTTAATGTCTAAAATAGGAAAAACATATTCAAGCTATGTGCTGGTAGATCGTATTCAAATCGATAGGATCTTATGGGCCGTGAAAACGGCAGGCAGATACTTGCCCAAAGTATCGTGCCTTATTCAGGCTATGGCGGCCTACGTTATGCTTGAGCAACAAGGCTACTTTACACATTTTAAGATAGGAGTCGCTAAAAATAGATCGGGTGGGCTCGAAGCACATGCTTGGGTTGAATGTGATGCAAAAGTTGTTATCGGGTCAATAGAGAGCTCGTTAGAATTCATCCCTTTACCGGGTATTTTAAGAACTTTTATGGAGGTTAACCATGAACAAAAAGCAAAAAGAGAGGCAGAAGGAGATGATCAAAAAGATTTACACTCTACCTAAGCTGAAAAAATGGGGAACCGTCTCTCAACTAACACAGCGTGGTAAAGGCGGGAAAAATTGGTCGGGTTCCCCAACACTATCTAGAAGACGCCGGCCACGCCGGCCAAAGAAACATCATCACAAAAAAAAGTGGGCGTTGTGGTTCTTTTAAGAACCATCGAATCATCAAATTTCAAGAAATAACATAGACTAGGTCTACCTCAAAAATGGAAACGGTATCGACTGCTAAGGTGTTGGTTTACCAGGTTTACGGGATCGCTTTGTCGAGCGATTACTCATTCGCAAATCGATTGATCAAGACAGATAGGAATCCCGATTTATCGTTTATTTGTAGTAATAAAGCACCAGCAAAGAGTTGGAGGCGATCCCGTCCTGCTTACGTCAGTTCCCTATTAACCGATAATGGCAGGTGCACTTTCTCATATTACGAAGAAAAAGATTACGACGTGATGCATTTTTCTGATATAGCAGATTTCTACATCTGGCCCAAACGTATCATTTGCCATATTTTAAAAAAGAAATATGAATACTTGGTAGAAATTCTTCTTTTGGGAATGGTGCTCTCTCTCTGGCTCGAGAAGAATGGAGTACCTGTGCTGCACACTGCTGCTGTGATGACAGATAAGGGAGTTGTCGCTTTTCTTGGTAGCAATGGCCAAGGGAAAAGCTCACTGGCCGGATCAATGATCCAGGCAGGATGTAGGCTGATCACCGATGATATCCTTGCGGTCGAGCGCAATAACGGTACTTTCTTTGGACAACCAGGTTATCCGCAGTTACGTTTGTGGCCAAAAGGTGCGGAACACTTTTTGGGTCAGTATAAAAAGTTAACGAAAGTTAATCCGCTTTATTCAAAACGCAATGTTCCTGTTGATAGTGAATTCGGATTGGGATCTTTCTGCGAAGTTTCTAAGCCTCTGGCATGTTTCTATCTTCTGGACCGAAATGATTCTTCAGATGAATGTATAAGAACAAAGATTGAAAGGGTCTCCCCTGCAAATGCGGTAATCGAGATGGTACGGAATTCTTTTTTGGCGGATCTGGTGGATGGCTTGGGAATACAGCCGCAACGTCTTGGTTTTTTTGCGAAAATGGCTGAAAAAATACCAATGCGTAGAATTGTATATACTTCCAATCTTGGCTATTTGTCCGATGTTAAGCAGGCAATATTGGAAGATATAAATCAGATGGATGTCAACCATAAAAGTATAAAACTATGCAGTTAGAAAACTCCATACGAGAAAAAATATATCACATTTTGCGAATCGATCGTGCACTTCGGCTCGTGTGGGAAAGCAGTAGAGGTTGGACCCTTGCCAGTGTGGCCCTTGTCACGGTACAGGGCGTTCTCCCGCTACTCTCTCTATTCTTACTAAAGCTTATTATCGATGCTATCAGCTCTGCTTTCATCGCACCTGAAAATAGTATTGAATTCAGCGAGATTGCTATTCTCATCGGCTTTGGAGCTTTAGTAGCTCTGATCAATTCCTTCCTAGAATCTATTTCAAACCTTGTAGATGAAACTCAAGGGCAAATCGTAACAAATCATGTGCAATCTGTACTTCATACCAAGTCAATAGAGATTGATTTAGAGTACTACGAAAACTCTCAGTACTATGATACTCTGCACCGAGCTCAGCAAGAAGCACCGTACCGACCAACACTTATCTTAGATGATCTACTTAGCATCGGTAGAAGTCTTGTCTCCCTCATAGCGATTTCAAGTTTAATCGTATTTTCTCTTCACTGGAGCTACGCACTTATCTTGTTCGCCAGTGTCATCCCCGGAATTCTTATTCGCCTAAAATACGCCGACAAAATGTATCAATGGCAGCGCCGCAGAACTTCTAAAGAGAGACGGGTTGATTATCTTAACTGGCTCCTAACGGGAAGCTGGCATGCAAAGGAAATTCGCATGTTTACGCTTGGGCCCTTATTCAAAGAGCGTTCTCAAAAATTGCGTGAGCAGCTGCGGCTAGAACGGTTCAATATTGCCAAAAAGCAATCCCTCATTCAGTTGATAGCTCAAATAGGCCAGGTGGGTGCTGTATTTGCTTTATTTGTTGCTGTTTCCTATCGAGCAGTTCAAGGATCTATCACAATTGGCGATCTTGTCATGTTGTTCCAGGCATTTCAGCGGATACAGGGATCTATGCAGGATATTATGGGTGGGTTGGCTGATCTCTATGAAAACAACCTTTTCCTTTCAAACTTCTATGAGTTTTTGGCCATTAAGCCTAAAATCATCGAGCCAGTAAAACCTGTTCCTTTTAGAAACCCTGTTCAAGAAGGCATTGTATTTGAGAAGGTAAGTTTTAACTATCCGAATACCGACCGCAAAGCACTCGAAGACATCAATTTAGTGATTAGACCGGGAGAGTTGGTAGCAGTCGTCGGAAAAAACGGTGCTGGAAAGACTACACTGATCAAGCTTTTGTGCCGTCTGTACGATCCTACCGGTGGACGAATAAGCATCGATGGAATAGACCTTCGTAGTATTTCTATAACAGATCTACGTCGTCACATTTCCGTAATTTTCCAGGACTTTGCCCAATATCAGCTTACAGCTCGGGAGAATATCTGGCTTGGCGATATAAGGGTTTCTCCAAATAACGGACGTATTGTTAAGGCAGCTCACCATTGCGGTGCAGATACTTTTATATCTCAATTGCCTAATGGCTATGACACAATGCTGGGCAAATGGTTTGAGGATGGAGAAGAGATCAGTTATGGTGAGTGGCAGAAGGTAGCTTTAGCGAGAACCTTAATAAAAGACGCCCAAATCTGCATCTTGGATGAGCCGACCAGTCATATAGATGCCATAGCCGAGAATGAACTGGTTGATGTATTTCAGAAGATAAAAGAAAACAGAACCGTCTTACTTATCAGTCATAGAATGTCTACAGTCAAAAAGGCCGATCGTATATTTGTTATGGATTCGGGAAGAATTACTGCATCGGGCACGCATAATGAACTTCTTCAAAAGGGAGATTTGTACGCAAACTTATTTGAGCGACAAGCACAGCATTATCAGCAGCGAGTTTAGAGCTGCACCAAAGACGTCCCCTGAAATCGCGCTTCTGCTCCATTGCGCAAGCACCAATTTAGAGGAGAAAGCAATTGAAAGAATTAAAAAAATCCTCGAAAAGCCTCTAGATTGGGAATATCTGTATCGTCTAGCTGCAAGGCATGGTGTCCTGCCGCTTCTTTATTGGAATTTATATAAACGGACTTTTAATAAAGAGTTAATGGAATGCGTGCCTGAGGATTTTGAGAAAAAGCTTCAGCAAGGCTTCGACTCCATTTTACGGAATAATCTTTTTCTAGCGGGAGAGCTTGTAAGGGTGCTAAACTTGCTTAAAGCGCATGGGATATACGCTATTCCATATAAAGGTCCGGTTCTGGCCGCATCTGTTTACGGTAACCTTGCTCTACGTCATTTTTCCGACCTGGATATCCTGGTGCATAAGAGGGACATCATAGAGACCAAAAAGATTCTTCTTCAGGAGTATCAGAAGGGAAAACCGATAAATGCTTTCATAGAAACTTTAAAACTGTCATTCGGCATAAGAAATCAGTTTGATGTTTTTAACAATAGCGTACATCTGGAAGTTCATTGGCATATAGTAGATAAATATACCAGATGTAAACTTAATCTGGAGAGCATGTGGGAACGTACTGATTCTATAGATCTCTTCAGTAGCGGTATTCCCAATCTCTCACCCGAAGATCTGATTCTGGTACTTTCCGTCCACGGTGGGAAACATTTTTGGAGACAGTTAAAATGGATATGCGATATCTCTGAATTGATAAAGTGTTTTTATGGGACAATCGATTGGAACTGGATTTTTGACCAGTCTATCAAGATAGGTATACATCGAATGCTTCTTATTGGGCTGTCATTGGCAAAAAACTTATTGGGAACAAAGCTTCCAGAGGATGTTTTGCAAAGATTAGAAGCGGATAAAAAAGCAGCAAAGATTGGCACTCTTTTGTCAGAAAGATTATTCAATGAAGAAACAGAGGAAGCCTTTAACAGATTCAAATACTACGTAATCTATCTTAAAATGAGAGAATGTTTACTGGATAAATTTCGTTATTTTCCATATATGATAAGGGGTACAATAACACCATCTGAAGAAGACAGGCAAATTTTGCCTTTGCCCTTCTATTTAAGCTTTATATATATTCTATTACGTCCTATTCGGTTAATTGTTAAGTATGCATTTATCTTATTAGAACATATTCGAATTCGTCTTTTAAAGAGCAAGAGTTGATATGTCGGACCAAGGGAACCCTGTAAGAACTAGTGATGAACGCACCATTTTTGAAAGTCTTATTGACTATTTAAGGATCCTTATCTCGTATAGATGGCTGTTGTTTATCATAACGGTGATAGCGGTAGCATGGGCAGTGGTTTTTTCAATTATCAGTAGTACTTTGCCACCCGAGGAAAGCCCTTTTCCAAATCAATATGCATCCCATGCTGTCTTATTAATGCAGCAAGAAGAAGGTTCGAGTTTAGCCTCCATGTTTGATTCACTAGGGCTAGCTCCTCCTGGTGGATCTAGAGGCGGTTCAGCAGGCTTCGATTATGCACAGCTCGCTTTAAGAATCTTACAAAGCCCGGCAATCCTTGATGTTCTGGTTGATGAATTTGATATTGTTAATCGATATGACATCAGAGAGAGCATCAGAACCTTTTCAAGAGAGGCAATATTAGCAAGATCCGTGTTCGACTACGAGAGAAATACCGGAACAATTACTGTTAGCTTTGAAAGCATTGACCCTGTATTTTCAAAGAATATGGTCATCCGGATGGTTGAGTTACTAGGTGAATGGTTTTCCTCGAGGGGGGGGTCGAGCAGACTAAAGCAAAAAAAACTACTTGAAGAAAAGTTGTCAGAAGTATCGGCAGACATTTCAATATTGGAAGTCCATATTAAAGATTTTCAAGAAAAATATGGGTTTCTGACAGTGGAAGAGCTTGCCACATCTCAAACTGTAATGTTAGGGGATTTACGCTCTCAGCTTATTTTGAAGGAAATGGAGATAATAAATTATACACAATTTTCAAAGATTGAAGATCCCGCTCTAGTCAGACTTAAATCCGAGAGAAATAACCTTATAAATCAGATTAGCAGAATAGAAGGGGGATTTACAAATTCTAGTGGTACAGTGATGCCTGCTAAGCGGGATCTTCCGGAAATCGCTCAAAGATATCAGAAGCTTACTACAGATATTGAAATTCAGAGAAAAATATATGAAGCCCTATCACAACATTATGAGCTTACGAAACTTTCGCTGGAAAGTGAGCCGGTATTCCAGATTCTTGAAGACCCCGAAATTCCGGATAGAAAGTCAGGTCCGAGTAGGGGGAAATTATGCATAATCGTAACGTTTATGGCTTTCTTGGCCAGTATCATTTTAGCTTTGATCCTTAATTCTATTAATAAGATGAGAAAAAATCCAAGCATATTGAAGAAGCTAATGGGCAGAGTCTGATGAAAAGGTTTATTGCATTCTTTTTATTCTTTTTTATTACAACTTTTTTAGGAATATCACAAGAACTGGATAGAGAAATAATAGGGGTTCTTATACCACCTGAACGAGAAGAGATTCGAAACCGTTTACTCCTTTCAAAATCAAGACAGAATTATCCTGTGACACCGGGAGATGTTTATGATCTTACCTACCGCTCGGCAGGCACGGAGGCTTCCACTGAAATACTGGTTGAAAGCGATTACGCATTAAATTTGGGCGTCTTTGGCAAAGTCAATGCAGCAAATATGACTTTTCCTGAGCTGAAAGCAAGAGTCGAAGAAATTATCTCCACTGCCTATCCCAACAGTGTTCCTTTTCTTGAAATTAAATCGGTTGGACTCTTTCAGGTTTTTATAAAGGGAGAAGTACCACAAACGGAATTTGTCACCGTTTGGGGACTGTCTCGGTTAAGCGAAGTTGTTCGGGGCAAGTTTTCCAACTATTCATCTATTCGTAAAATCGGGATTAAATCAAAAGAGGGAATCCTTAAAGAATTTGACCTTTTCAAAGCTCTTTATCAAGGAGTTGTCGAAGAAGATCCATTTGTACTGCCGGGAGATACAATAGTAATCTATAGACGAGATAGAGAAATTGAGGTCAAAGGAGCAGTTTTTCGGCCTGGTACATATCAGATTTTAAGGTATGAGAGTCTTGAAGAAATAATCGAGAACTACGCTGGAGGTTTGACGAAACTAGCAGACAATTCCCGAATACGAATTGACCGACTAGTTGGAGATCAGCCCCAAATGCTGCTAATTGATTTAGCCAAAGGGTATAAAAAAATCGTTCGTTTAGAAGATGGCGATACAATAATTATACCTTCTAGATCAGAAAATCTTCCAATCGTTTTTTTTGAAGGGGCTGTGATACCTTCTATCGCTCAACCCCTCGCAGCCACCGAGGAGGCTGCAGCAGAGGTACAAGGAGGGTATGCTCGCATAATACACCCATTTAAAATGGGAGAAACCCTATATGATGCTTTGTTGTCTATAAGAGAATCCATTTCTCCTATTGCCGATTTAAAGGGTGCATACCTGATTCGCGAAGAAGATGGCGAACCAATCTCCATAAACTTAGAGAAACTTATTTATACATATCTTCCCGCTTATGATATTAACCTGCAGCCCTTTGACAAAATTATAATTCCTTATCATCGCTTTTTTGTCACAGTTGTAGGAGCAGTTGATAATCCAGGAAATTTCCAATATTCCCCGAAAAAAAAACCTGATTATTACATAGGTCTGGCAGGAGGAATTCCGCCTGGGATTAACTCAGATGATATAACCATATATGATAAAAGTGGTCACCGACGTAGTTTAGACGAAGAAATACAACCCGAGGATATGGTTGTTGTTGCAGAATCATTTGTGTCGGTGACAGGTGCTGTCATTGATCCAGGGAAACATGATTTTGCGCCAGGGAAAACTTACACCTATTATGTTGATATGGCAGGAGGTATTGACCCTGAAAGAAATTCCAATGGTATTGTAAACATAACTGATTCTAAAGGAAATCCGCGCGAAACGGATGAGATAATCCAGCCGGGTAATAGAATATTTGTACAACTTAATAACTTTGTCTACAATTTTAACAGATATTTCCCAATAATCGTTACTGGAACAGCATTTGTAATAACAATAATCACGATAATCGATCTTCTAGCAGACTAGCTTAGGCTGCTAAAATACAAAAAACATTGCATATTGGTTTCTATCGTTTTGACCTTGAGCTAAATCAGTCAGGGATGAATTTATAGTGTCATATCTCCGACATTCCGCAGGTGCGATAGGCGAAAGCTGATTATATATGAGTGAAACACTAAACATCTGTCTATTATTAATCCACTATGAGCCATGGCATACTCTCCTCTATGAGGAGGGGAGTTATGAAAGTACTGGAAAACAAGCAGCTGCACCACCTGGGAATCGTGGCAGGTGTCTGTAACGAGATTGGGTTGATAGAGGAGAAGAGGAGATCGATCGGTGTGTGTCGAAGCCGATGCGGAAGGTCAGCGTCGGTCACGCTGTGCAGGCGATGATCGTCAATGCACTGGGATTTACCGGTCGGGCTTTGTATCTGACGCCGCGGTTCATGGATCATAAACCGGTGGACATTCTCATCGAGAGGGTTCGGGCGGAGGATCTGCATGATGACTGTCTGGGCACTGCTTTGGATGCACTTTTCCATCGTGGGCTCACAGAGTTGTTCTGCGACATCGCATCTGGAGCGCTTAGGCGATACGGCGTTGCCCACTCCTGGATTGGAAATTATGATTACTAATGTGGGAATAGCAGGAGGAATTCCAAGAAGTTATTATTGAAAAAATGAAAGAGCTGACGGTAAAATATATTGAAGAGCAACGAAACTCAAACCAGTAAAATAGCAAAAATCGGAATTTCTACTTGCGAAAAGTAAGTTGAAATATTGGGAGAAAAGGAATTTGGCTAAAACCTTTATGATATTTACTAATACTGACTTTTGGGAAGATCCACCTAGAGCAAGGCATCAAGTTGCTGAAGCTCTATCAAAAAAAAACAAGGTGTATTTTATAAGTGCTAATAAAATTGGATTACCCAATCTAACGAGAGACTGCGTGAAGAAAAACTTGGTCGTTGTCATTCCCTATTTCCCAATTGATTACAGAATACGCTATCGCATTTCTTTTATTAACAGAATATATCAAGCATGGCTATTTCGGTTACTTAGTGAGGTAATTATAGACGAGAATATCGTAGTCATTAATTTTGATAACACCGCGACGCAAATATTTGATTATGCTGAAAATGTAATATACTTTTGCAACGATTATAACATTAGATATTATTATCTAGAATCTATAAAAAGATATTTTAGAAAATGCGAAAGAATAATAGCGGAGAAATCAAAGCTGTGTGTAGCCACATCAGAATTTTTAATTAATAGGCTTAAGAAATATAATAAGAATGTGCTAGAATTAAGATTGGGTTCTCCATATGTTATAGGTGATTTAGTTTTCAGTAGGAATGGCACAATAAAAATTGGGTTGGTAGGCTTCTTCCTGCACGAAAGAAGAATTTCTGTTAAATTGATCAGAGAATTAGTTTTAAACTCTAATGTTGAGCTATATATATACGGCAGCATCAGCAAAAAACTGGGAAAGATCTTTCAGAAATATGAGAACATCAAGGTAAGAGGCATTGTTAAAGGGAATTCGCTTATTAGTGAATTAAAACAAATCGATGTAGGGATCGCTCCATACAGGATAGAAGACGTTAACCCGGGTGGAACGCCAAATAAGCTGTGGCTATACCTTGCAGTAGGCAAACCAGTCGTGATTAGTAATTTACCAAGCATAAAAGACTGGCATTTCAGTAAAAAATTTATATATACAGCAAAAAACGATGCCGACTTCGTCGCCAAAGTGTTTGATGCATATCAAGATGATAATAGGGAACTGATGGAGTCGCGAGCTGAATTTGCCAAAGATAATTCATGGAATAAAAGGATAGATGAGCTAGTTAATAGCATAGACGAAGCACTAGATTAAGCAACATATATCGCTAATGCAGCCTTCAGGTTTAGCATTAGAAAATGTATCCAGTGAAGAGATAAGAGGGCTAAAATGAGGCAAATCACACAAAAATTGAAGAATGGTGAAATCCATGTAAAGGAAGTTCCGTTTTCGCTGAACGAGCGAGGTGGAATTGTTGTTAGAAACATATATTCTTGCATTTCAATAGGAACTGAATCGGGCAAAGTTAGAGCTGCTAGAAAAGGATATGTAGGAAAGGCTAAAGAAAGACCTCAGCAATTCAAACAAGTATTAGAAAAACTCGGTCAAGACGGTCCGTTGCACACTTATAGGGCTGTGATGAAAAAGCTAGATGCGCTCTCACCATTAGGTTATTCATGCGTTGGTGAAGTTATTGATGTATCTCCAGACGTTGAAAATTTCTCAATCGGAGATTTAGCAGCATGCGGTGGTAGTACTGCGAATCATGCAGAAATAGTATCTGTGCCGAAAAACTTGTGCGTAAAGATTCCAGCTGATATCGATCTAAAACACGCTGCATACAATACGCTAGGAGCGATTGCCATGCAGGGCATTCGCCAGGCCGATCTTAGACTAGGAGAAACGTGTGCAGTGATTGGGCTTGGCGTAGTGGGTCAACTCACGTGCAATTTGCTGCAAGCAGCTGGAGTAAGAACTATAGGAATCGACATTGACGAGAAAATGGTCGCTATTGCTCGGGAGAATTGCGTAGATCTTGCATGCTTGCGACAAGAGCCTGGGATTGAACAGAGAATATTGAGCTTTGCAAGCGGTCAGGGCGTCGATGCTGTAATAATTACAGCATCATCTGATTCGCTGGATCCTATTAATTTCGCTGGCTCAATCTCAAGGAAAAAAGGAACTATCGTCGTTGTTGGCGGAGTGCCAACTGGATTTGAACGCGAACCTCATTATTATAACAAAGAACTCTCAGTTAAAATGTCATGCTCTTACGGCCCAGGTCGATACGATCAAGAGTACGAGGAGAAGGGGAGAGATTATCCATTTGCTTACGTTAGATGGACGGAAAAACGAAATATGCAGGCATTCCAGGAATTGATAGCTGATGGAAAGATAAATCTACAATATCTGACAACGCATATATTCAAATTAGAAGATGTACCAAAAGCATATAGCATGATATTGAATAAAAAAGAATCATATCTAGGAATATTAATTGAATATGATCATGATAACAGAATTGAGAACACGAAAATAGAAATATGCAAAACGCAAGCCGTGCGACCTCATGCTCAAGAGGTATGCATTGGATTTATTGGAGCTGGAAGCTATGCTCAAGGCTTTTTGCTTCCCAATATCCTCAAAGATAAAGATATTGTGCGAAAAGCAATCCTGACAAAGAGCTCTACAGGCTCTCGTTCGGCAGCAGAGAAATTTGGTTTTGAGTTCTGCACAAGCAATGTTGATGACATACTTAGCTGTAGCGAAATCAATACTATTTTTATCGCCACACGTCACGACACCCACGGGCGCTATGTAATTGAAGCACTAGAAAATGGAAAGAACGTATTTGTGGAAAAGCCTATTTGCATTGCAGCTGAAGAACTTGACAAAATAAATGAACTAATGAATAGCAATCGAGCGAATGGAGAGCAAGGCCTTTTGATGGTGGGCTATAATAGGAGATTCTCACCTTTAACCAAAGAATTGAAGGCAAATTTGAGACCGGGTCCTGTTTCCATGATCTATAGAATAAATGCTGGCTATGTGCCTTCTGAATCGTGGGCTCAAGACTTAGACGTTGGTGGCGGTCGTATTATTGGAGAGGTATGTCATTTCATTGATTTCTTAACGTTCATATGTGATTCATTGCCAATTTCCATATATGCTTTGGTAATGGAAGAAGCAAGCAATAACAAAGATACATTGAGTGTATCAATCAATTATGAAAACGGTTCCATTGCAAGCATTCACTATTTCGCCAATGGCTCAAAGCTGGTGCATAAGGAATATGTGGAAATATATCAAAACGGAACAACAGCGATAATGAACGATTTCCGCAGATTGTCCTTTTTTAGAGATGGAAAATCAACAAATAAGAAATTGCCAGTTCAAAACAAAGGTCAAAAAGGAGAGATTCAAGCATTTATAAAAGCTGTAAGAAATAATGATTCGTCTATCATGCCTTTCAACCAAATTTATAGCACTTCTAACGTCTCTTTTAAGATTATTGAATCATTGCGATTAAGCAGTTCAATAAATTTGTGATTAGATATTGCTTCTGCCCTTTTCTCTAAATTGGGGATGAGGAATCTTCCAATCTATATGCAATGGAACCATCCTAAAGTATTATGAATACTGCGAAAAAATCCCTTCTGAGAGGAAAACATCTTATAAATATGCTGCGTTTAGCAAAAGAAGATCCTTTTCCGAGTATAATGGGTACCTTCATGGGAAGAGATGCGTTGTTGTTAGCTGTATCTTCACTAGATCTAAGCCCAAATGACAAAGTATTACTTCCAGCATATCTTTGTCGTGAAGTGCTCAAGCCGTTTCTTGGAAAAACCCGAATAGAATTTTATGATATACAAACTGACTTGGCGGTAGAGCCAGAAGTAATAAGATCAAAATTGGCAGAAGGCAGAATAAAGGCAATGTTGATAATCAATTACTTCGGTTTTATGCAGCCTTACCGCAAACAGATAAAGGAAATATGTGAGGACCAGGGTACAATTCTGATAGAGGATTGCGCTCATTCGCTTTTAACTGAAGGCTCAGGAGAAACAGGGCATCTCTTGGTCTATAGCTTTAGAAAAATCCTCCCCGTTGCTGATGGAGGCGGATTAAAAACAAACATGAGAGATAGAATCATAGCCCCAAATTATTACCCTAAGATTTGCTCAAATGCATTATCGGTCTTTAGCATCGCTAAATCGCTGTTAAATATTCGGTCTGAGGTTCTAAGCAGAGCTGGTTTATCTTCTAGAACGAGGTATCTTCCCGGTGCTACCTTGAATTCGAAAAGCAATCGCACGCTGCCGTTGTCATCCTTTGCTTATAACGGCATTGGCAATATATCCTTTCCTGAAATCGTAAAAAAGCGCAGAAGCAACTTTGAACGTTGGTGGAAGCTAGCCGAAAGAACAGATTTATTTGTGCCAGTTTTTAGAAATCTTCCCTTTGGTGTATGCCCGTCAGGCTTTCCGGTAAAGGTAAAAGAAAGAGATTTGGCAAAATCGCGTTTGCTGAAAGAGGGGATTTATTTAGAGACTCATTGGCATTTGCCTGCGAGTATAGGAAGGGAGTTTGTCAATAGCCATAGGCTTTCAGCGCAACTGCTAACTTTGCCTGTATATCCTGAATTAGCCTTGAGAGAACGGGAAGGAATTGAAAATTTTTTTGTTCCTAAGCTTGCATTGCGATATTAGTGAATTTATTGTGGATGAGACTCTCGATTGATTTTCCTTTAATCTCTTTGTAAAAAGAGCAGCCTGCTCAAAACGATGCAACGAAATCATCACAGAATTGCTTTTCTAAGCGGTAGGCATATTAGGGCTATATAAAAAACCATTGCCGGCAAAATTAGCAGAGAAAGTCAAACTAATCACTGTTAGTGCTCTTAATGTTTATGACTAGACTTCAGTATCTAAATTCATCATTTATTTGCTTGCATACCTATTTGGTAGCTAATGAGTTCAAAGGCTACGAATTTGATGATTTTTTGGCGTCAAAATTTGTAAGTTTTTTGACCGATGGCAACCTTTATTCAAAAAGAGTCGCTATACAAATTGGTCGACGTTCTGTAATAAACTTTAGAAAAATTATAGGAGTGACAAAATTAGAAAGTTCGAAGGCATACGCCTTTTTCGCTAAGGGATATTTATACTATTATCTTTTTACTAAGAATATAGCATATTTGCAATTGGCCCGAAAACATCTACTTTGGATAGAAGGTAATTATTGTAGGGATTTTTCCGGAATGTCTTGGGGGAATGCGTTTGATTTTGCTAGCAGAGGCGGCTTTATGCCCAAAGGCTTGCCCACGATTGTTTGGACAGCACACATTTCAGAATCTTTCGATTTCGCTTATTCTATCACCAAGGACGAAAGTTACAGAAATGTTGTTGTTAAGATTGGAGAATTCATTCTAGAGGATCTGGAGCGGCTTGAAGATGGTACTGGTATTTGCTTAGGATATGCACCGGGGGGATTAAGTGACATTCACAATTCGAACCTATTAGGCGCTGTAGCTCTGCTAAGAGCTTGGAGCTATAGTGGCAATCTATCTTATTTTGATCTGGCCAAAAAAGCGATAGCTTGGTCATGTTCTCGCATTAATCCTGATGGCAGTTGGCATTATGGTGAAAGTGAGAAATATAAATGGATTGATAATTTTCACACTGCGTATAATCTTGATAGCCTAATAGCTGCGCAGGATATAGCAGGTCCAAGTATTGTGCCGCAGCAGATAATTGATTTGACATATAAATACTGGATCGATAACTTTTTTTTAAGCGATGGCAGACCTAAGTACTATCATAATAAAGTTTACCCACTAGATATACAGTGTGCTTCTCAGGCTATTGAATCATTAGCAAAATACGCTTTGCGTAATTCAGAGGCAATTCATCTCGCAATTAGAGTTGCCAAATGGACAATGAAGAATATGCAAAAGAAAAATGGCGCATTTCTTTTGAGAAAAGGCAGAGTATTGACGAACGGTTTAGAATCAATTCATTGGGGACAATCAACTATGCTTTCTGCTTTGGGTTGCCTTATCTGGCATATTAACTTACTAAAAAAGTGTTGACTCTGAAGTGTTGATTGATTCTCAGGTATCAGAAAATAAATCTAATAATTATAGGCCGGGCTTTAATAGCAATTTCAGGTTAGAATGTATATGAAGGCGACACGAGTTGAGATCAAGTGGCATTCGGATCTTTCAATATATTCTTCTGAATCATATCTAAAAACAGTGGGCGATGAATATGGATGGCTTGGCGGCACTGATGATTCTGGAAGTATCCGTTGCATTTTGCCATACACGGTCATTCGAAAGGCCTTTTTTCGCATGGTTCGCTTCCGAGTGGAAACGTTTCCGTTGGGAAAAGAGCTTGACGTTCAAGAAGAGAAGGATTTCCTAAATAATGCTATACAGTTTTTCAAATCTATCAGGGCTGATATGATTATTCCAGCAACTACAAATACGATTTTTCGCACTCATCCCGATGGAGCTATTGTGGCACCTTACGGTACCTATATCATTGACTTAACTCAGAGGGAAGAAGTGCTTTGGAGTAATCTCCATTCAAAGCACCGCAACGTAGTTCGCAACGCGCTAAAAAAGGGAGTGGAGATTAAAAGCGGGAAGGAGTATTTGCCCGTTGTCCATAAGATGATACGGGACACGCTTAAACGATCAAGGCTTGGATTTATTAGTAATGATGAATTCAAGCACTTAATCTTCAGTATAGAAAACCATGTAAAAATATTTGTAGCCCGCTATCAGGGGACTATTCAGGGCTGTGCAGTAATCCCTTTTAGCGGCCACAGCGCATATTACTTGTATGGCGGCAGCACACCGCATCCGCTTTCCGGCTCAATGAATCTGCTTCAGTGGGAAGCAATTCGAATGTTTCGGAAACTTGGTGTTAAACGCTATGATTTTGTAGGAGTTAGAATCAAGCCAAGAAAAGGATCGAAGCAAGAAGGGCTAATGCGATTTAAAGAGCGCTTTGGCGGACAGCTAGTCGAAGGGTACATGTGGAAATACTCTCTTGATCCGCTGAAATATGCTGCTTATTGGCTAGCGGTTCGATTGCAAAGGGGCGGCGATATTGTTGACAATGAACGTCATAAGCTATGTAGCCACTGAACCTTAAGCCTTAATTTGCGCTGCCGTAATTGAGAAGCGTATTGATAATGAAAAAAATGTCTAAATTGCTTAAAAGCTCGATCGGTCTACTTCAAAAGATGCACGATGATAAGACATGCCTATTTTCTTATTCTGCGCTGCAGACAGATGGCAAACATATCAATAACTTTGAGAATAAGGGCAGGTATCGATATACACTAAATGTGCTTTTGGGGTTACAGAAACTGGAGCAATATTTTAAAACATCTTGGGATCTAAGGCGAATAATCGACACATTCCTATCAGATGATATGCTAGCAAACTTGAGCCTTGGCGATAAGGGGTTGCTTCTAAATATCTTGTCGTTGGAAAATCATAACGCAGCTAGCCAAATTCTTACATCTATTAATGATGCTTTAATTCACAAATCGAGCGCTCTAAAGCATTCAGTTCAAGACATCTCATGGGCATCTATAGGTATTACTACCTATGCCGAGAAGAGTGGCGACGGAAAAACCTTAAATTTAGCACGTAAGGTGAACGACTACCTGCATCAAGATCTAATGAATAGTTATACGCTCTTGCCAAAGCATAGCTGTGGCCCAAGGGGTGCATTCGTCTCTTTTGGAGGAATAGCTTATTTCTTGATGGCTATAGAGCATTACGCAAGAGCATTTGATGATGCTGCTAAAACCATACTTTTCAAGAAAGCTGTCGCTCGAGTCATGAGATTGCAGGGCGATAATGGAGAGTGGCCTTGGTTCATAGATTCCTCATCTGGCAATATTATGGATTGGTATCAACTGTATAGCGTACATCAAGACTCGATGGCTATGCTTTTTTTATTGCCGGCCATGGTTTTGGGTGTAAAAGGAAGCGAAAGCGCAATTCGCAAAAGCTTTAGTTTTTTATTTGGTGATAACCAACTTCGAAAACCATTAATCCAAACCGAGCCGTTTTTCATTTTTCGTTCTATAAGGCGGAAGAACGAGATAGCGGAACGTCCATGTCGTCTTTTAAGATCTATTGGAAATAAAATATTTAACAAATGCTCGAGTCTTGCTGATTCTAGAAGCCTGGAAATCAATAAAGAGTGCAGATCATACCATCTTGGTTGGATCCTCTATGCTTGGGCTGGCAGGAATGATTTTGCTGAATTTACTGAGTTAGAATTATTTCCCAGTTAAAAGGATAGTATGCCTGAAGATTCTTGGCAGAAGAACTCAATTAGAAAAAAATGATAATCGACAAATCAGATCTCATCCTGATTACTGGAGCTAACGGATTTATTGGATTAAAAGTATTCGAAGTTTTGCTTGATTACGGATTCACAAGGCTTCGCTGTTTTACCAGATCTAGCCGGAATCTCTGCAAACTGCGTCGGATCGCCAATTCTTCTAAAGCCGAGGTTGAACTTTTACAGGGCAACCTGCTATCTCGCGATGATTGCCGTGCTGCTTCAAAGGATGTATCGTTAATCTACCATTTAGCCGCGGGAACTGGCAAATCCTTTGCCGGCTGCTTTATGGATTCCGCCATAGCCACGCGCAACTTGCTTGATGCAACACTCGAGGGAAAGCATTTGAAGCGGTTTCTGAGTGTTAGCTCTCTTTCCGTATATTCCGGCTACCGCATTCGCCGCGGAGCCGTACTGGATGAAACCAGCCCTATTGAAAAGAACCATATGGCGAGGTTTATTCCCTATTGCTACGGCAAGATCAAGCAGGATGAATTAGTGATGGCTTATGGAAAAGAACATGGGCTGCCATACGCAATAGTAAGACCGGGACCAGTCTATGGTCCGGGCAAAAAGGCTCTGACTGCTCGCGTAGGAATAGACACGTTTGGTGTATTCCTGCACTTGGGTGGACCTAACACGATACCTTTAATTTACATCGATAACTGTGCGGAGGCTATCGTTCTCGCAGGAGTTGCCGAAGGAGCGCATAACGAAGTATTCAACGCTGTAGATGATAATCTACCAACGAGTTGGAAGTTCCTCCGCTTATTCAAAAAAAACGTGCATCGGTTCTTCTCTATCTACATGCCGTATCATGTTTTCTATCATCTGAATTGGCTTTGGGAGAAGTATTCTAAGTGGTCTCAGGGGCAGCTCCCCCCAGTGTTTAACCGAAGGCAATGTGCCACATTCTATCAGCGGCAACGCTATTCCAACTGCAAGCTGAAAGATAAGACGGGTTGGAGACCAAGAGTGCCTTTTGAGGAAGCATCACGACTTTACTTCGAGTTTATGCGGGATGGAAAGGAGAAGTTGTGATTCATGTCGGAATAATTGGGTGCGGCAAAGTCGCCGATAAACACGCGAGTCAGATCCAACGTATTCAAGGCAGCACGATCGTTGGTGTCTGTGACCAAGAAAAATTGATGGCTGCACAGCTAGCCGAACGTATTGGCGTCAAACATCATTTCAGCGACGTGCGGAGTTTTTTGTTAACTTGCCAGCCTGATGTTGTTCACATCACAACGCCTCCACAGAGTCATTATGCTTTGGCCAAGCTTTGTCTTGAAGCCGGCTGTAACATTTATGTAGAGAAGCCTTTCACCTTAAATAATGCCGAAGCTGAGGAATTGATAAGAATTGCCCAGGATACTGGGCTGAAGCTAACAGTAGGCCATGAAACACAGTTCATGCCCGTCGCACGGGACATGCGGAGGCTGATCCATGCCGGCTATTTAGGGGGCGCCCCTGTACACATGGATAGCATTTACTGTTACGATTTCAGTGACGAGCGTTATGCGAAAGCCCTACTAGGCGATAAGAACCATTGGATACGCCATTTGCCGGGCGGGCTTCTTCAAAATATAATTAGCCACGGACTTGGCAAGATCGTTGAGTACTTGCCGGGCCAAAGCGTGACCGTAAGCGCTCATGGATTTACTAGTCGCTTTCTCGAAAGGATCGGCGAGAACGGTATAATCGACGAACTCCGAGTGGTCATTTCCGACAGCGAGTTGACAACAGCATATTTCACATTTTCGTCACAGATTAGCCCAGCTCTACACCAATTTCGGATTTACGGGCCGGAAAACTCACTAGTTGCGGATTATGAGCACCAGACCTTGATCAGAGTGCCAAAAAAGAGCTACAAGAGCTATCTAAATCAATTTATATCACCCTTAGTGGATGGTAAGCAGTATATCGCCAACGGATGCCACAATATAAGGCGGTTCTTAAAAAAAGAGTTCCACGCAGAATCAGGAATGTATGTTTTGATCAGCAAGTTCTATAAATCCTTGATTGAAAACGCACCACTACCTATACCTTATGAGGATATCCTCTTGACGTCGCATATTATGGACGAGATATTCGATCAGATCGCTCGTAATTCAATTCAGCTAACTAGTGTCTGACCGAAAAGCCCCTATTTGTCTGTGTTGCAATGATTTGCTATTGCATAGGCTTGAGGAAGTTTAGCATAATTTCTTAGCATAATCCATTGCCTGTCTCAGTGAGTTATCATATAATTATCTATCCTGTAATGAATTAAGCTGAAGTAGCTTATTTGTTTGGCCGTTGAAAAGGCCAAATCTTTGGGAGGGGAATCGATGCGAAAGATCATAGAGCCACAGATGCAGTTTGGACAGGTAGATATCTCAGAGATCAAGTTTGATCTGCGCTCAAGGGATGAGATCCCCAAACTTCTGATGGGTCTGCAGTA
>SDBV01003772.1_pt1 | contig 22080 bp, 34 predicted proteins | sample 2277081 | NCBI WGS metagenome assembly SDBV01 (sample SAMN10402039, study PRJNA504765) | marine sediment metagenome | isolation source: marine sediment core GS10_PC15, 223 cmbsf | place: Arctic Ocean: Southern Knipovich Ridge | collected 2010 | reverse complement strand
AACCCCATGCGTAAATCAAGACCGGGTTGATGCTGGAGCAGAAAGAACGCATACTCACACTGGGCATCCTTTATAGGTTGTGTTGCGGTTTCTGGGAAGTCATACTTACCGGCATTAAGCCATTTATATGCTGTAATCAATGCTGGTGAATTATCACCCGCCCCGTCTGTCCAATAATCACTCGCCATAACCCTGTCGTCAAAGTACGTGTTGGCCTCTGCCTCTGTCACCCAACTATTTGTTCCAACTACAATTGCCATAGTCTACTCCTACTCATGTATCTTATTCTCCCAATACTCTAACAAATCAGTTAGAGTTCGCCGCATGGGTATCTCTGGTAGCCATCCCGTCAACTCCCTACATTTACTGCTATCCGGAATCTGCACTGGAATATCTATTGCCCTGACAAAGGCAGGATTTACTTCGGTTGTCACTTTGCCTCGCATCCCTGAAATATCCACCATCTGCTCTAAAAATCCGCCCATTGAATCCAGTTCATCACCACCCGCGTTATATGATTCACCCGGTGTAAACTTATCCATCAAAGCCACATAAGCCCTAACACAGTCCCGTACATCCATCACTACCCGTTTACTGGACAATGTACCAACTCGGATAACTGGTTTCTGCAATCCTTTCTTGATTCGCACAATCTGATACGCATCACCGGAGATTGAAAACCGGGATCCGCGTCTTGTACCCGTATGGGAGAACGCGCGCGTATTAAACAATTTTAGCCCGGTTGAACGCGCTCTCTCGGTAACGTACAAGTCTGCCGCGGCCTTACTCACACCGTATGGATTCATTGGCTCTATTCTACGTTGTTCGGTAATGGGCTGTTCTGCTTCCGGTACTGCCCCATATACCTCGCTCGTGCTACAATTCATAAACTTACATTCCGGACAATATTCTCCCACAAGATTAACAAGATTGACTGTTCCGAGCGCGTTAGTGACAAACGTGCCCCGTGGATGATTAAAGCTCGTCGGTGGGTGGGATTGGGCTGCAAGATGGTAGATTTCATCAAAATTGCCCTCGGATGTACTACGATTGAATATTCTCTCCAGAGAGCCATAATCGTCCAAATCCCCATACAGAAATGCTATCTTACTAAACACACCATCAGACACTACATCCCTAATGTCATTCTCACGTCCATTAGACGCCCGTACAAGCCCGTAAACCTCTAAGTTATGCTCTGGGTCGCCTGCTATGAGCCAATTCGCCAGATGTGGCCCAGCAAAGCCGGTAATACCCGTTATAAGTATCTTCTTCATACCCCACTACCCTCCGTGAGCGTGTTAATCAGCTTACTGAGGCCAACCCGCACAGTATTCAACTTCCTTACCCTTATCGATAGAATACCAGCCATACTTGGCTCCTCATCAAGACGCCCAAGATGTATGGGTTCCTCGAAAGACCAAATGAACCCGTTTATCTTATAGACAAGCCCTATCAGATCATCCCATGGTGTATTCGGATACTTAGCCCTCAACTCCTGTACCCCTTTCGCCAACTTATCCACCCCTTCGCGGTCTTTCCCCAACCGCTCTGTGCAGAGTTTGGCAATCGTATACTTGTCAACAACTTCTCCAGGCGACATCTCCATTAAAATCCTCCCACGGCCAACATACCCGCTAACTGGTCATACGATACTTTTGGAATATGCTTGTAGTGACTCTTCGGCGAACAATTCACGATTTTAATCTTCTCCGGCTCGTATTTAAAATTCTTGTTAAATCTTACAGTGCCTATTCCAACTCCGGTGGCCCGTCGCTCACCCTCGAAGAACTGGCCATCATAATACGTATTCAACATTTTCTGCTGATCCCACCGTATTATCTCCAACTCGGATTTCCCTTCCATGCTCGGTTCCAAGTAGCCGTCTGCGCCGAATAGTATAAGATGTTCCACCTTCACCTTGATTAATTCCACAATAATAACCTCCAAGGAAATTGGGTATGCCGGGCGGCAGAGCAATCTCGGTATAAGATAGAGTTTGTCCCCAAAGTTATCCAACAGCCGATTCCGCTCAATATCACTGAGCCACGTCATAGCACAAAGCGTGGTCATGAGCAAGTTGTCTGTTTTCCGCGAAAGGAATAGCGTGAGGTCATGTACTCTACGCGGAATATCCTGCTCCGACATACAGAAAATAATATCGAATGCCTTTTTCATCTTGGCCAATACATTCTGCTCGATCATACTGAATCTATTAATCCCCATGAAACACAAATCATAATGGGCGAAGTCCTCTATCCGCTCTTCCAACACCTTGATAGACCCACCATTCAGCAACAATGCCACAGTCCGACCGCTAATGACATCAGAGAGCTTCTTGGTGGATGACTCGCTTTCACGGCCTATTCGCGCTTTCATGCTTGCTATAGCCGTGTGGTCGATAGGGTATGTCCACCCTTTCGGCTTATTCAGGTCGGGTGTTATGAGATAGTCAGTAGACTTCATATCTTAACCCTCACACTATCATCGGGATGCGGTGTTGAGAATTCTATCAACTCTACACCATGCTCACCTGCGCTGAGTTTGTGCCTTTCCTTAGGTAATATCCGTATTGTGTTTCCTGGATAAATCTCAGCACACCATGGAAAGCCCCGATCATCGTAGACTGTTAATTTCCCTCGTATAACCAATATCGTCTCATCCTTATGCTCATGATAATGTAAGGATGTGGATTTACCTGGGTTAATAATAAGGGTCTTTCCCATATACTTATCCGTATCTGTCCACCAAACTTCACATCCCCAAGTTTTCTCTACTACTTTTATTGTCTCTTTCATGGAAACTCCTTACACATTGGGTCATCCGTATTCACAAACAATCTCTCACACTGTATATTGTAATCGCCTACACAACACCGCGTCTTACACTTCTTAGGCGTATCACCGTAAAGAAGCTGTATATGCCTCTCTTTGCCCCACACATTAAGTATCTGATTCAGATTGCCAGCACACGATCCCAGGCAGTATTCAGGTCTGTAAAACTGGTCATCGCAGAAATAAATATTGGCATCCGGTGCTATATGGATTTTCAGTGGCGCCCCGTAACATTGCGAGAACGGCTTAGAATGTGTGAAATCCGCATTGAATTTGTGCATAACGGTGTATACATGGAAGTCGTCGGTAGCGAGCTTGTGACACGCGTCAAACTGCCCAAATATTCTATCCAAATCAAATTCATCAACCTTAGTCGTGTGATTCTTCATGCCCTGATGCAGCGTATCCATAGGCCTTACTGTAAAGTCCCTTACACCGAGTTCTTTCGCTGCCACACACGCCGATACAATCTCATGCTGGTTAGCAGGTGAAATAAGAAACTTATACCCGATGTTGCAATTTGCATCTTTTTCTGCCATAACTCTTAAATTGTTTGTCACAGCGGAAAACAGGTCAGCCCCCTTTAACTTCTTATATGTCTCTGGGGTTCCAGCATCCACGCTTACTCCAATCCACCGCACGAATTTGCACTGGATATAATTAGTGCCGTTACTAAGCACACCATTAACAAGCCCCTTTTCCACCGCATACTGCAACAGATTATTGAAATGTGGATGCTGAGTTGGCTCGCCACCTCCTGCCCAACATATACTCTTCACACCCCATGCAGCGAGAAAATCTATCAACGTGCGTACAAAATTAGCATCGAGTTCATCCCCATGCTGCCTGTACATTGCCGAATTACACCATGCACAGTTCAAATTACAACGCAAAGTAAGATCTATACGTGCCTCTACTGGCGGCAGAAGAGTTTTCCGTTCCGCTATCCGTTTGTACTGCTCCGAATACAATAGCCCTTTCCAACTATTAAAACTGTTGAACTTATCCCTTTCAGCCCACTCACGCATTACGCTTGCCTCCTTATGTGATACGTATTCCAAATCATATTATGTTGTGGAAACTCCCATACTCTACGGGTATCTATAACCTTACCACCGTGCTTGGTAGCAGTTTCCTCAAACCACTTCTTATACCGGCAAACACGACCGCCCTGCATGAACCGCGGTGTCTGCATCAGGGCTTCCAACTCTGGTTTAACCGCAGAGATATACGTTGGTGACTGTACCGCATAGACACCATCATAGCTTAATCCCATGATTGCATACTTTATATGAGATTCCAATTCCGAATCGGAAATATGTTGAGCCACAAGCAGCTCTGTGATGAGATCGTAGCTACGTGGTGCGATGTGTTTGGCTTCAATAATAAAATTACGTGATACATTACGCACACACCCCCACGATTCCTTTACAATATCCATAGAATCTACCACTTTGCCCGATTGCACACATGCTTTCTCAAACTTACCTGTTCCTATCCCAATATTGAGTATTGTCTCCACACACGGAAATAGGTCGTCAATTTGCAGATAGAATATGGTGATATACCCATTACCGCTTAGAGCACGAATATCCTGCTCAATGTGTTTTTCTTTCCAGAATGATTCCATACTCATCCTAACCGCCTTTTACACAAATAGTCATGTAATAGAAGAAACTCTCTATGGCTGCATATATGAGTCTCAACCTTGTCTCTGTTTAATGCCGCGAATTGCTTCTCCCACCATGCTATCGGTTGAACCGTTTTATGTATACCAATGTTTTTCTCGCTTGGAATCGTCGCAATACAATGGAATGTTTCTCCTCTTGTCACTCTGTATATTTCCCTAATTGCGGCTGGAACTGTATCTGTTGGTATATGCTCCAAAACATCAAAAGAAAATGTATAATCGAACTGATTATCCAAATATGGCATATCCCACACCGGGGCTTCCCTAAAAGACAGAATAGAGAGGAATTTATCATATTCAGGACCTAATTGGCCATAAGATGCGATGCCCGCCAGTGAAATATCTACCCCGAGGCAGTTACGTCGGAGGCTGCTTAATAGTTTAACGACATCACCGTGCCCACAACCAATATCCAGAAGAGTACTACGGCTTCTTGAAGTTGCAAGAATGAAATCAACTACGTCATGCCAGTAACCGGTAGTTTCGCAGCAGCAACCATCGTATAGTTCTGTATACAGCTTCCTCTCTTCTTCCTCGGTCTTTATGATATTCATCGTACCCCCACCAGATTAAAGTCTTTTCCCCACAAATACCCTTTCGCCTGCCTCGCATTCCATATCTCATTATCCCATTTCTGTTTCACGCCCCTGTTCGCATAATGCGTGTCATCTAGAGTACCACCGGGAGCGTTTGGGTGAAAATGTTGCATACGCGCCTCTTCACAAAAACAGAACTTACCAACGAGCTTTGAATACTCACCCATTTCCGTATCTACATAGAACCGGTAATACTCTGGGCAATATGCCTGCCCCTTCGGGAAACGTGCATGGAACTTCCTACCAACCAACCTGAACCCGTACTGTGTTATGGCTTCCGGCCAGCTTGGCGGATAGTTATCGACATTGAGGCCGATTACTCCATCCCCATCGGGAAAGTGCGTCTGCATAGCCTTAACGGCGTTCGTAAGGCAATCTACGTTCAGAGAACAATCATCACACAGGAAGAGAACGAGATCAGCCTCACTGCGCGTAATAAAGTTATTCCAGCAATTTGAGACCTTACTGTAATCCGTCATCTCGCACCGTACTCGTGTGTCACTCCGATACTGCCGAGCATACCTGAACAACTCATTCTGGTCTGAGAGCAGTATAAACACTCTAACATTTGGGTAACTCCCATTCAGGATAGAGTCTACACAGACTGTGCATTTTTCCGGTCGCTTGAGTGTAGGGATTGCAATATCAATGGTCGGTAGCTTTGGCAACTTCCGTGTTCTTGGCTTTCTCGCTGCTTTCATCTGATTCTCCTTGTAACATTAACATTGTCATAAACTCTACTGCGCCTAGTATATGTGTAGTAATTCTCTCGCTATTTAACTTTCTGAATTGATTATCCCACCACTTAATAGGCTTAACTGTTTTATGTGCTTCAACGTAATTCGGGTCGTCAACAGTCGAAATACAATGGAATGTTTCTACCTTGGTGACCCGGTAAATCTCTTTTATGGATGCCCGAACCATTCTTGTAGGAATATGCTCCAGAACGTCCGTAGAGAAGCTAAAATCAAACTGATTATCCGCAAACGGCAATCTCCATATTGGCGCTTCATGAAACATGGAATCCACCTCTCCTGTCTTATAGCCGGGCAATCCAACCAGTGTTATGTCCACGCCAAGTATATCAAAGCCCTTACCTGCTAGATAACAGACGATTTTACCATGTCCGCATCCAATATCCAATATAGAATCCTCTTTACTCCTTGTCTGCTCTATAAAGGCCGCCGCCTTCATCACGTATCCCGTAGCCGGATACCCACTAAAAGGCTGATCCGCCCCCAGATAATACCGACTGTATAACGCCCTCTCCTCTATTTCCAGTAAATCCACGCTCATCCTTTCAATTCCCCTTCAAACAATACTTGAGTATCCTTATGACACAAATCGGGTAGATGTTTCGCATTCCCTTTGCACAACTTTAGATGTCTTGTTAATCCATTCTTATTATCGAAAAGCCTATCGCAAGTACACTTACCCCTATGCGTCATATCCCGCAACTTCATCCGATAGAGTATAAGAAACTCTTCACAATCGACTATTATGCACTTGATGCCCTTAGTGTTGTGCTGTTGGAACAATCTCCTCCACCATTCCACAGGCCGCACAGTCAAATGCAGACCTTCTTCATAGCCACTTGGCCGCGTACACACCACATGGATCGTATACTCACGCGTAATCCTGCATATCTCATCCACGACCTCTTCTATTAACTCCGCCGGTATATGTTCCAATACGTCCGTAGAAAATGTGCAATCAAATTCATCGTCCGCAAACTGCATATTCCACAGGGATGCTTGTACAAACTGCGTTTTATCCCCTTTTACCCCTGCAAGTGTTATATCGACTCCCGTTATGTCATATCCTGCCTTTAATAGACGCTTTACAGCCAACCCCTCACCACATCCAATATCAAGCATCTTATCAGCAGGCTTTGTCGTCCACTGTATGAACTCGCTTATCTGGCGTTGATACCCGGTAGTACCATACCCGCTTTTATGCAGACGTGTATATTTTGCATATTCTTTCCGCTCAACAACTCTAAGCGTCTTTGAGTCCACCCTCAGTCCTCCGTTCTATATCCACACCATCATATTTATAATCGTATATCTCAACACACTTTACATCTGTTAGAGCACGAAACTTATGCCAAAAACCCGGATTAATGCTAAAGTGATTGGCACCCGGCGTCAGCACTACTATACTGGCGTTGGGTAGATGTGCAGTCCATATAGTCAACTCTAATCTACCCTCGATGACGAAAAACTCATTACTCTTTTGTGCATGTCGATGCTCCGAGCAATACCCATTCTTCTTAATCTCCAAATAATGAGTAGACGCGGTATTGTTACGGAAGAGCTCTGTCGTCCATCCCCATACCTTTTTCGCACAAAGCACCTGTTACTTCCCCCCGTATCCGGCCATAAATATATTCCTCGGCATCACAACCATATCCTCTTTGCCGTTACTCTTGCACACAGCCGCAAACTGAGCTATCCACCATTCAATAGGCTTCACAGTCATATGCAACACCACACCTTGCCGTATCCCATCAAACAACGCCACCACATGAAACGTCTTCCTCTTCGTAATCCTGCATATCTCCTTAATAGCCCTTGGTATCATCTCCGTAGGCACGTGCTCCAGAACGTCCGTAGACACGGTATAATCGAATAAGTCATCATCGAAGGGCATATCCCACACAGGGGCCCCGAACACGCCATGTACACCACTCGGCACGCCTTCCAGTGATATATCCACACCCATGCAGTCAACACCAGCCGCCCTGAGTCCGAGCAATGTAGTACAATCTCCACATCCAATATCCAAAACCTTATCGCCCTTATGCATAGTTTTCAACACATGTTGCACCAACGGGTCGGCACACTGAGACCGTTTATAATTGCCTTTCCAACAGTCATCATACTTCTTCTTCTCACTTATAACAACCGGATCGGTAATACCCACCTTGTTACGATACTGCCTACTTGCTTGTCTCTGTTCAATCACCGGATAGCCCTCCGCAGCCATAACGTCATAAATCTGACAATAGGATGCGGGTAAATTATGGAATTTCAACTTATCTTCCCATTTATCCAACACTTCCGCCATCGTCTGCATCTCGATACGGTCAGGTTGCTTCTCATTCAACCCAATCCAAGCATGAACAAACCGCCTAACCTTATCAACATTCTTCAAATAGATCACCGCATTGGCCAGTTGTTTGTCTTTCCTGCGGCCATGAGAATATTTAGCCCAATCGATCTTATGCACACCAAGCTCAAAATCCGCATTATCAAATAAGTCGGGATACTGATACACGGACGAATCCACATCCAGCCATAAAATGTTTCTCCGTGGATACTTCTCCAACATCCCGGCAATAAATTTAGCCTTATACTGCGTATTCTTCTGCCACGAACCAAAACTCTGTATGCCTTGTATATCATGCTCGAACCCGAATAGGTGCAATTCCTTGATTAGACGGTCTGCTTCCTCCTTATACCCGGTTCCCAGAGTATAGAAGGACACCACTATCGGTCTATCAGGCTTACCAGCCAATACCCTATGTAGATCGCCAAACGGAAAACACTTCAGATTAGACTTGCGATTGAGATTAACCACCTCGATGCCTGCTTTCTTCAAGGTGGGCGCAAACGCGCTGATTTCTTTAATGTATTTTGCGTAGATGGCTTCACCATAATCAACAGGATAACCATTATGAAACCACTTCTGCTTCCCGCGCTTATTGCCACGCATATCGAAACCAAGTAGATAAATTTGTTTGGCCCCCATAGCCGCCGCCAGATTGATAGCGCCGTATCCGGAGTTATTTCTGAATGCCAGTTTCTTGGTGGTTCCAATTCTGTGTGCTTTTGAGGAATCAACATCTATCAAGTGAAAGTCACCGGGGAATGCTTTATGCAATGCCATCCATGCCTTGTAGCCCTTATACGCATTAAACTGCTTCTTAGACTCCTCACCAAACTCACCGAGCTCTACCCAACCGAACACCTGTCCATCGACGCCATACAAAAAACTCGGATCAAGCAACTCATATGCACGATTAATACCGATGACTAATTCGCCAGCCAAACCACGCAAATCACGCCGCTTTAGACTTGGACCACCGCCTACAATAAAGCAACGCCTATCCTTCCATACACCGTCTGGTACAAAGTTGGCAAATACTTTCGGCATATCACCGCGTAGTACCGGCATACGCGTTACAGGCTCTATTGTATATCTCTTGGCCTTAGTTGCCCTGGCCCTTTTAACAATCAGAGCACTACGGGCATTCCGTTTGGGCAAATCGGATATGGTTAAAATCTTCTGCGCCGGTAGATTTTGTTGGAGTATACGCTCCTCAAGCGGAACCCTGCTTCTACCCCTACCGCGCTGTATCACGGGATCAGAGAGCATTAGGGGTTCCTGCAATACCGGATCGGCCTTATGAACTTTGCGCTTTTGCCCCTTATCATGTATTGTAAGCATCTAATCTCCATTTATAAAATAGGGGAACCGGTGGCGTCGATTCCCCTACCGGGCACTGCGTCATTGACTTTAAGCAGTCGCACAACGCACGATTTGTTTGGTTTCGCCGATAGCACCACCATACCATTGCCAGCCGACTGCAATATCCGCAAATGTGGTAATATCGAACTCGTTAAATACCGTCAGATCCATACGGTTTGCTGTCTGGATTTTATTCTTAGGCAGAATCACGTAATAATCTGAGGTATTAGTAAACATGAGAGTGTAAAGTGGTCTCACGTTATAATTCAACTGCGTGGTACTGCCGGCAAATGGTTGCTGTACCATGCCAACTGCGCGCCTGATCCGACCTAAATTCTGGATAGGCGAGAGGATTATGAACTCACTATTCGGATTTACGCTCATACCAAGATCCTGTAGCCGTATCAGGATATTCTCACATGCTTTGTTAATCGTGTTAATATCACGGATAGGTACATAGTTCTCGTTTGTGTTTGGAACAGCACCGGTTACAGCCTGCCATGCAAGATCATAAGTACCTGCGACAGCTTCGATAAGATCGTAATGATCCTGTGCTTTCGATTCAAATGCCTTATTCCTGAACTCGATGGCATTATCCTCGATAGTCCAGTATTCTTTGTTCATAAAGAGGCGTCTTGACCAGCCGAGACCGGCAGAATACATATCGAGATTAACGGTTACTTTCGCACCGGACATCTTGAAGATATTAGCTTTCTGTCCCTCAGGTGTCATAGCAAACGTCAATCCAGATATAACGTCAAGAATATCGAAACTGGCTCGGTTAGAATTACGCAGATCAATCAATTTAAAGACCTGCTCCCACGCCGTGTCAAAATAAAGGGTTTGATGATACTTATCAAGAACTTCCAATACGGATGCCGGGAAGTCCTGTGAAGTAGCAAAACCCTGAATCAAGGCATTTCGTGCAGCCGTCACGTCACCAGTGCTGGTAAACGCCTGTGCTGCCGCTTTGAATGGAGCAGTGTTGGGTTGATTGAGGAAGGTATTCAATGCACCCCTCATCAACTTACATGCTGCGGGGTTGTCAATCCCACCCATACGCTCAACAAGTCCCCAATCGGAGACTATTTTTCCCTTATACATTGTCTTATCTCCTCTCAGGCCACTATACCAAGCGTACCAATCAGGTGAATGTGAATTGTTTCATCGCCCACCGCAGGGGCAACACGAACAATACCGCAGAGATAGTTACCACCAGCAGTGGCATTTACTTCCGCGTCGGCGACATCAAAATACACTTTACTACCACCGGCGAAGTTTGCCAAGTTACCGGATGTAATCTCTACGCATGGAACGATGATACGGGCTGCATGATAATTAAGGACTGCTTGATAACCGATTGCCACAGTCTGTACTATCACTCCAACCGTATCATTTATCCGAACCATTTGCCCCGCAGTATAAGCCTCGGCAGCAGTGAATTCGAGTACTGCCCAAGGATCATCCTTTGTGGAGCACCTTAACTTGTAATTAGTTCCTCCAAGTGCCATAATACTTTATCCTTCTGTTACGCCTTTTGTGCCTCCGCAGCAGCTTTGCCCCCGGGAATTAATGGGTTAGTGTCTGGGTTCATCTCACCTCTGAGAACTTCCTCTGGGTCTGGCGGTCTCGCCCCTTGCTGTTGATTTGGGAGTACCCCGAGCAGTTGGCCCCCAACAGTTTGTTCGGGCTTAAGCACGAACTCACCAGGTGCACTTGGTTCTACCTTCACTCCAAATACCTCTGCCAGTTCTCCATACTCCTTAACCGATGAATCAACAAACTTACCCACATCCACCTTGAGCGCATCCTCATTGTCAGCAGTCGTCTCAAAGTTCTTGAGATTACGCTTAACAAATACTTTCGCCTTATCGTCAAGTTTACGTGCAGGCTCGGCTAACACGGCATCGAGTACGCTAACACTTTTGGATTGTATCGTATGCTGCTTCAGTTTTTTATCAGTCTCAGCATTTTGATTCTCCAACGCTGTTATACGCTCTCGCGCCCCGTCCCGCTCCTGCCGAATTCTCTCCGACATGTTAAAAGTATTCTTATTGGCATCCTTCACCTTATCAACTACTGCCGAATCATCCATAATCACATCAATACCAAATACTTGTGTTGGTGTGATTCCGAGTTCCTTCACCGCTGCTTTCACATCAGACAGGTTCATTTTGTTATCTCCAGATTCTCCTGCGAATGCCTGCACAAAAGCTTGCACTGCACCCTCAAGGGTTGCTCCCGGAAATCCGGGGTTGTCAATGCCGGAATTGCCCAATGCAATCCCAGACACGGATTTGATATTTGTCGGCCATGCTTGAATACCATCATGGTCGTACTCTATTTCGGCCTCAATACTTGCAACGTCAAGTGGTCTGGACTTGAATTGTGGAAAAACATGAATTGCCGCAAGTGTACTGAGGCGTTCGCCTATTTGTGTTACTACCTTACCAACAACCTGACCAATCTGTTCACGTCCCTCGTGAGCATTCGTGTCAGGATTGTGTCTATCGAATACGGCAGTGCCAAGTCTCAGCTTATCGGCTATGGCACGCACTGCCGCCTGAATCCATGTAAATGTCGCCTTACCAATACCAGGCAGATTAAGATTAGCCTTTCCCTCGTGGCTTATAGAATACACCCGTATATCCGGATGCGGGTCTTTCTCTTTAATGTGCTGCATTGTTAGTGGGTCAACTATATCATTGAGCTCACTCTGGCTCATTGCTTGTATTGCTGCGCTGAGATACTGTCGCATTCTTTGCTTCCTCTACTGTGGTTAATACTGTCTTCTCGATGCTAGCATCAATCGCCAACGGATTTAGTGCCGCACCATATGCAGTATTATAAATTATCATTGCTTTCTGGAAAAGTTCTTCGTAAGCGGATGCCCATGTATGCCGCTCCTTGTCCGTGGACAGGGCGATAAGTTCAATGAGATTTTCCGCAGTGTCGCGATTTGATAGAAGTTCGGGATAACCCAAGAAATGCACAGGAATCCCAGTAGTACCTGATATGGTCTTCACCAGGGATTCCGTCTCGGATTTGAGTGTTGTATAGCCATCGCCTTTCCACCCAACGAGTTCAAATTTAACACCTTCACCACCAAGAATAAGCAACTTGCCTATCCTCCAATTACTTTTCGTAACCCAGGCCTCTGTTTCTTTCGCTGTCTGCCTGTCCGGGCAGTTGATAACCGGCGTTGGAGCACAGAACAATCTATCTATTTTCCTCCAATCCCATATTGCTTTGTCCAGATCTCTCATCTCACGAATAACAAAAGCGGTCTTTGGGGGTGTCAGATTAACTTCATCTACAACCCCGCCAAACCGTTTGTACACAAACCAAGGATTACCCAAATCGAATGAAACTCTGCTCTCTCCGGTTCCGATGTATGCAGCGCGTATATAATTAAAGAAGTCGTAAGCGGGTGTGGTAATATTATAATTGAACCTTCTCCACGGTGTATGGACAACACGTATATTCCGGGCAACCGTGTCAACAAGCAACCGCAATAGCACCTTCCCCTCGATCTCGGCCTCTTTGGCGAACTCTTGCGGGGCTTCCTTGTCGATGTTATTAAACTTCATAAAGTTCTTAATCCACACCAATTCCTTCTCAGCAGACCCCTCGAATCCTTCCCGCTTCTTCACCTCTACACCTTCGCCCACGGAAAACGCCGTACGCACGTCTATAACATTCTTAGCCATCATACAGCCCCAATCGGCAACATTGCTGTACATTCTGCCAAGTTCTGCTACTTGTGTGGAGTAAGTACTATATTCTGATGGGGTGCCTACGTAACTGCGTACTGGGGTTGATTCTGTGTTCGTGGTAATATCTACGGGGAAAGCTTGTATCGTGGTTATTAGACTACGGACTTGACCAGTCAGTAGTTTATTTTGCTTTGTAAGAACTCTGTTGTCGAAATATTTTGCAATAAACGAGGGTAGAGGCATACCGATAATCTCCAAATGATGCATTTTGCAACACTCGGATATATGATATGCCCACATTTGGGGAAAGTCAAGAAAAATCTTCTGTATGTTGTGGTTGCGGTATGTTTATTCTGGCATGATATCCCGTTTAGTAGTTCCGATATACATTCCTTCTTCCTCACCCAGCTTCGCCAATGCAAAATAGCCACAGTCATCCATTGTATGGTTATTCTTATCCACTGGCTTATCGTTCTTCACGGCATACATCAGTATCTCCTGCCGAAAGTGCAGGCATATACGATTGACAAATATTCTCGGACTACCGGAAACAGGCTTTAGACCTGACTTAACGCGGTCTATCATGCCGTCAATATCCTTAGTGACCAAAGTTATCTTAGCATGTGGGAACGCCTCACGCCATTCCTGAATACTATCCGGCCGCGAGTTATCAGGAATTATCTCCCGCACTAACTCAGCCCACGGGGCTTTTAATGCCTTAGCAATAACCTGCGCATTAGTGGTGGACTCTGTTGCCGACTGCACGTAGAGCTCAGTAACCCGTACCCACGAACCCTTACCTCCGTATTCCTTCGGGGCTTCCTGCCACACACCCACAGAGAACGGAGCTACACCGCCAAAGTCTATCGACAACACCACAGGTTCTTGGCGACGCTTCACATTAACCAGATGTATCTTCTCATCCCACTCTTGCTCGTACACGGTATCGCCAAGCCCCACTTTAATACACAGCCATTCACGCGAAAGCTCCGAGTATGAAAGAGTGGTCAGCTTCTTTACAAAGTCATCAATAGTGTAATAACCGTCAGCCTGCTTTATCCGCTCCCCTGGGCATATAGGCGTCAACTTACACGTAGAACAACTATAATCCCTACACGACTCTATACACTCCCAGATACAGTACTTGTATATGCTTGTGCCACTTTCCTTAGCCTTGGCCAATGCCTTATCCATCTGCCCCATGATGTTATGATTCGTGGAGAACATACCAAGCACCGACGTATGGCCGAACTTGGATAGCGGCTGGGAGAGGGCGGCATTGTAAACTATGGGGTCTATCTCGTCAACCTCGTCTAATTTCAACGCCTGCGGATGTGGGCCTCGAACAGACTTTATACTCGCGGCCAGAATAGACACCTTCGACTTATTCTTAAAATCCGTTTTGGACTGGAGTATATCGCCCTGCACCCGGGCGTTCAACGGATCGGTCTCATCACGGAATATTTTCATGGCCTCGTAGGAAAGCATGGACTGTTCGAGACTACCACCAAGTATCCTTGTCTCATACCGAGCCTTACTACAGCTTTTGACCCATGAGTCCAATCCACCGAATAAATACGTCTTGCTACCCGCGCGTGATGCCCATATTACATAATCACCAGCAACCCCTCTTAGTACATCGGACAACACTCTGAACTGCGATGTATGGTCACTCTGATTACAGAGCTTCTTCGTCCCCACTATCGCCACTTGCAGCGCCGCCAGAAACTCCGTCACGTCCTGATCCGTCTTCATCCCCTCGTCCAGGTACTTCTGTATAATCTGCTTCCTGAACTCCTCCCGCAGGCCGCTTATTTCCTCCTTGGTCATTTCCATGTAGAAGTCCTTTCATCAGGTCGATGCGCTCTTCCTGTGATATATCACCCATGTTCAAGTTAAACTCCTTAATTTGCATACCCCTATCCTTCTTTTTATCCTCGGGCATGTACGCAGCAACGAACTTATGGTATGTTTCGAGAAACTTGCGATATTCGGAAATAAGCCGTGTCAATTCTTCTGCACTCTTAATCTTAATCTGCGGTAGGAGATTCCCATCAGCTTCCCTTATAAACGCGCCGTCTATTATCGCCTCTATCCTATCCATGGCATCCACGAGCTTTTTGGCAACAGGATCATCATCCATCCTCAGTATCGCTCCCACTTTCTTTTTCTCAACCATAGCCTTGCTGTGCTGGGAGATGCGTTCCGCCCACTTGTACACTTTCGCCCATTTGCCTATCGTATCCGAGGATGCTTCCACAATACGGCTTACTTCCCGGAACGTACGCCCATACCCCAAGTCACGATAGACTATGAAGGCATCGTACTGGCGCTTACGCTCCAGATTCGGGTTCAATTTATGACGCATTGGCCTTTTTCCTCAAAATATTTTATCAATCATTCGTTAAATTTCTTTGACAATACGGCTTTGATTATTCGTCTATTCATGATTTCCCTCCTTTTTCCTGTCTATTAACCGCTGTTGAACAAGCCCATACCCGCACGACGCATACCGCCAGTAGGTTGTTGCCCCTTTGCATTGCCCGGGACATGGTTTGGGGGCATCAGGATGGATGTAGCAGAGTTTCTCCTTGGGTAGTTTTCTTATTATCACCTTGCCCCCCATAGTGAGACTTCCTTCCTTGTCAATTACTTTCTTGATCGTCCGCTTGGTCATCGGTATTCTCCTTGTTAAGTTGTGTTGTCCGTTTCAAACACGGTGGCGTCATCCACCACTCTATATCGGCGAGAGGGTCGCCAAGATCGCCTATTGCAAAATCCCAATCGTAATCAGTCATATCTCGTATGCCTCCAATTCTTTCCAATTATGCCCACACTCTACATCTACTTTCACCGGCACACTCAACTCTACAGCCCCTACCATAACAGCATGAAACTGCGGGGCAACCATCGGCAGCCATTCATCCTCCACCTCGAATATAAGCTCATCATGCACTTGAAGCAAGGGGCGACATACAATACCATAATCGTTCTGCCATCGCTTAACGAGAGGATGTAGCCACCTCATTGCCTCCTTGAGAATGCCACCTGCTCCACTTTGAATTGGCGCATTGACAGCCTGCCGAATACCCGCCTCACGAACATATTTCAATGACGAGTTAAGTTCAGGTATCCACCGTATACGCCCAAACATATCCCTGACCATACCGGTACGCCTCGCCTCCGCGGACACTTCGCTCACCCAGTCGAAGAAGCCCGGATATGTCTCACGCCAACTATCAAGGAAATGCTGGCAGTCCTTCTCGGAGAATTGTGTCAATCCCTCATGCTGAAAGGATGTCCATAACCCTTTTGCCCCAATCATGTATAGTATGCCGAAATTCGTGGTCTTAGCAGGACGCCTATGAGCATACTCCTCAACCTTATCCTCCGGCAGACCAAACATGTGGCAGGCAGTGACCATGTGCATATCACCGTCGCTGCGGAATATATCAAGCATAGTTGGGTCTTGGGACTCGTGTGCCACCACCCGAAGCTCGATCTGTGAATAATCCAGTGCTAATAGACTGCAATCAATCATTCAATATCTCCTTCTCTACCTTAACTGCCCTTAAATAATCGCGGCAATCCCTATTCCTTTTCAGCTTTTTTGCTCTGTCCAAACAACCTATCCAGTTAAAACAGACCGCCGCCACATGCACTAATTCTTCTATCAAGGTATCCTTCGTGTTTGGATACTCAGACTCCAATATAGTATGTGACACTTCACCCTTCTCTTCACTCAATATCGAATCCCATTTATAATTTTCATGATTCTGTTCACCAAATATTCTAGTCTGTCGCTTGGTCTCTCGTAGAACCATGTCTATGGTATTGTCAAATTTACCCATCATTCACTCCTTTCCTCCTTCTTTCCCATTGTCTTATAATCCCAGTACGGAATAGTTCCAAGAGTGTAGTGCGCTTTCCTTTCTATCGTTTCAAGCCAAACAGTAGCCACTATATCATCATCACTAATACTTACTGGAAACCATGCAAACCATTGGTGCCATTTACTCTTCACAGTATGTTGCCAAAAACGCATCACTCACTCCTTTCACTTATAAATGTTTCCCTTTGACGAGCATAATCACCAGCGAGTGTACAAGTACGTATATGCCTTATTGGTTTACTCCAGTAATCACACCAAAACCACGTCTCTACACCGCTTTTGCCTGTATAGCCGGAATGGTACGTCGGGTTTTTGCTAAACGGGCAGTGTCCTTCTTTTTGACGGCAATTCCCAGTCATTTTCATCATTCACTCCTTTCGCTAATCAGTGTACGCAATGTATTTGAATCTCCCATCACGAAAATACTCAAACCTTCCCCCAAATGTTCCTTTTACGCGGTCTAATACATCATCCACCGTTGCCGTCATCGGGTATACTCCCTCGCAGACTTGTGAAGAATTTGTATGCGATTTTATAACGTAATCAATCTTGGTGCTATCCAACTTACGCTCAGACCAATGGGTTTTAGTCATACCAGTAGCTATGTCTATATCCATACGCTCCCAGTCTTTGACTATTATATCATTACGTGCATCCCATCCACATTCTGAACAATACGCTCGTGGTTCAGTACAGGCAGAGCATGGTGGATTTATATGACAACTACATCCTCTCTTTTCGTGCTCATCTATAATTCCATTACAACCGTCTCTTCCACATACCTCCCCCATTACCATGCCCTAATCATCCATTACTTCCCCCTTTCTGATATAAACGCCTTTCGTATTCTTCTCCCCAACTCCGTCCTCACTGGTATATTCTGTAAATTGGGCTTACTACTCGCCAACCGCCCAGTCTCCGTCCGAGTAGTGGAAAATGTCGTATGAATACGCCCGTCCGTGCCTACTGCCTTCATCAATCCCTCTACATATGTCGATTGCAATTTCGTATATGCCCTGTAATCCTGTATCTTATTCACAATCACATGCTCACGGTATTGGTCGAGCACACTGGCATCCGTACTCGTCTCTATATCCGTGTATATCCCCATGTCCTGTAGCAACGCCACCACCTGCTGACTACTCCGCGGATTCACATACTGACCAGCAAGATAATTTATGTCCGCTTGTGTATCTGCTGTCAATCCATCCAAATCACATTTCAACTCCTCCAACACAGGTACGTCCAACAATACCCCATTATCCTCCATCTCAGTCACCATCGGTATGATGTCCATATCACGCTCTAGGACGCCCTGTAAGCCGAGTTCTTGGATTTTGGTATGCAGATAGGGATAGATGGCGAAAGTTGCCTCAGCGTCAAGTTTGGCGTATTCCTCAGCCTCCTGTGGGTCTACTTCATCGAGGTATGCACGTTCCATCTTGCCCATGACTGCCTCAACCTGGCCTCTACCCCCATCCATATCCATAGCCAGCCACTTCTTACGGAGATTAACGGTATGCTCCAGCCAGTAATTGACGAGCAACCGATCCACCTTACCCTTAATATTCTTAGGGAAGGAATACTTGACATCGCCATCTTTAGTAATCCGCATAGTAGGATCAGGGTCAGGCCACTCCTGCTCCATCACCCTCTCCAAATATCGCTCTGATTTTAACTGGGTAGCCTTCTCCGTCACCTCGTCAAACGTCCGCATCTCGATTCCTGCGATACGGTAGGCTAGGACTTTAAGACTGAGGGCAGGCATACCGAGGAGATAGGCCATTTGCATAGTACACTCTGAATGGGCAGGGTGGATGTCAAGCTTGTTCAGCACCCGGAGGTCGAACTTGGCATTGTGGAGAACAGTGAGGGTATTAGGATGCTCAAGCAGTGTTTGAACAAAAGTCATTCCAACAGGCTCACAGCAATAATACATTAAACCAAGAGGAAAATCTTCATACGCTACTTGCACACTCCACGGCTCATCCCGTACTGTCTCTGTGTCAACGGCTATTATTCGCATAGTTTCACCAATACATCCCCGTGGCACGACAACGGCTTACACCAACATCCAAGCACCTTGCCTTTAAGTTCCGGCAAAGCATCCACCAGCTCTGGATGGTAGAGTACATGTTTCAAGTACTTAGCAATTACTTCTTCCCGTGTGCCATCCCTGCCAATAGTGAATGGATTACCCCATTTTGAGGGACGACCAATATAAACGTCGTATGGTTCTTTCTTACAATGAACAACTCGTGTCATCTTGCCCTCCACATTACACTCTCATCCCCCCTAACCAGCTTCCCAAACCTCGTCCAATCTTCTGCGATGTGCCTCATCATGGCCGTATTATGCAGTCCGAATGCCGGATGATAGAGAGGCATAAGTAGACTACATGTAGTACGCGCACTACGGCCATCAGCAGGGATTGTAATATAATGCTTATAACGATAACCAAAACCGTGCACTTTCTCCATCCGGCTATCAGCTCCCCGAAAGAACTGGGTTGCTAATCTCCCTATTGTTCCAACGAATTGTGGTTGTACTCTTTGTATCTCGTTGAAGAGTAACGCACTACAAGCCATTATCTCCATCACCGTAGGATCCCTATCCTTCTCATTCGTCCGACACTTCACCAGGTTAGTCACATACACATTACTCCGGTCAATCTGCGCACACTTACCAAGATACAAGTGTGTAAGCTCGCTCCCGGATTTCCCACAGAATGGCTTCCCCTTCTTATCCTCGGTCTTACCAGGCGCTTCACCAATGAGCATGATGGGACACGGTTTAGGCCCTTCCCCATCTACACGATTGATACGGGTCATAGGGCAACCAAGGTCATCGTGTTCAACGCAAGGCCTCATCCGTTCCCTCCTTTATAATACAGAACTTCTCCTCCAAATCCTTATCCGCCACCTCTACCCGATGCGTATGCCGATCCCAATAACGTTCACCCTTTTTCGGACAGTCAAACCGCCCAATACACACGCCCTGTTCCGTATCCTTGTACTGGTTATCATGTGCCATTACCTAGTCCTCCATATTCTAACCGTAGACGCCTCCATATCAAGTTTCCGCGTAAATTCCCAACCCTTAATTATACTATAAACCTTGAGTAACTCACGCACCCAAGTATCAAATATATACGCTCTATCCTTCTCAAGTTGAACCAAAGCTGAATCTCCAACCTTCAACCTATCAAGGAAACTTATGACATCACCACGGAATGTAGGCCGACTACCACATCCCGCGGGAAAAGGTACGTCTTTCTCAATCGTATATTTAAGCATATTCTACTCTCCTTTCAACTGCTTAACAATCGACTTCGCCAACTTCTTTCCAATACCCTCAATCCCAATCAACTCCTCCGGTGTAGCCTCCACCAACTCAGCCATAGAACCATATCCCAAATCTAATGCCTTCGCTTTCCCCCACCCGATGCCATCTAAACATGCAACCATCTGCCTAACCAACGTCTGCTTACTCAACTCCACTGTCATCCCCGTATGAGGCTGCAAATGCCCTCTATGCTCCTCATACTCCTTAGTCCACCAATGTTTCAACGCCCGGATATACTGCACGGTATCCGACTTCGTAGAACAATGGTAACAGTGCAACCCACACACCACCTGCATTGTATTCATAAATGCCCAAATATCCCGTGCCATGAATCGTCTCTTACCAGCCGTGAATTCCCGCCACTCGCCATTACGCCACACTTCCAATATCCCGAATTGCGGATTGGCTCTGAATATCCCCTCAATGATGAGATAGAGGTAGTGGTATGAGTTCAGCATACCAATAAGCTGCTTACCACTGAACCGGCCACTGCACATGCAGTTCACGAAGTCCCCTATACACTTGCGCTCAATACCCACCACAATATCCCCGTCTGTGTAATGCCCAGTGAACATGAAATCGGCATACTCAAGGTGTGCAAGCTCGGCAGTACCTATCGGGAACAAGGGTAGGAGTTCTTTACTACCAGTACGGTCGTCAACGTATATCATACGCTCAACCTATTCCATATTTTACGAAGAAAGGATACTTCCTGAAAGTCTACGCAAGCACCATCAAAATTTTTCTTCATACAATCTTTACATGATTGCGGATCTAACACCATCTTCCCTATCAAAGGACTAAACTTCTTGGTCTTGCCAACACGACACTTATTAGAAGGCCATTCCCAATCAACATAAAATCGACAATCCTTGCATCCAACAAGCTTTGCTCTCATTGTTTCACTCCTGTGTTATCTTGTTAAGTATCGCCGTCCGCGCATTCGGATTATGATGGAACTGTTCCCACAGCCGTCTACGCTCATATCTTGGCAAGTTCCTGCTTTTCAGATGCCAATCCAGCTCATCAAGAATACGCAGAGCACGGTTAACACGGCGTTTCCACATCCAATGCCGGATAACTTTATACGGATGCCATGGCTTGTGCATGAAATCATATAATACACCAAGCAATCTTTTCATTCCCAGTCCTCCACCTTCTTATCAACATAGGAAGCAATCTCCATAATATTTATCCAAATCACGCGGTTCCAATTCTTATTTAACCTTAGACGCAAACAACCTGGTAGACTCCCCAATGACAGAGCTACCTTGTGTCGATGCTGACGGTTTAGCAACTCAATAAAGTACATATCCTTTATCGTGAAAATGCTCTTGGTGCCGCGTCTATATTTCTCCGTGCGTGTCGGCTCAACTATGTGGTTATCCAACCAGTATCGGAGCCGCTCTCTGGGAATGCCGAGTATTCTGATAATATCAATTGTACTATACTCTTTCATTCCCAATCTCCCGGGCTCGTACCCTCAATAATACTAGCAGCCACCCACGAGAAACACGCCATATCCCCCTCGAAC
>SDBV01003771.1_pt1 | contig 22085 bp, 16 predicted proteins | sample 2277081 | NCBI WGS metagenome assembly SDBV01 (sample SAMN10402039, study PRJNA504765) | marine sediment metagenome | isolation source: marine sediment core GS10_PC15, 223 cmbsf | place: Arctic Ocean: Southern Knipovich Ridge | collected 2010 | reverse complement strand
TGCGATTGTGTTACGCCGCCAGCCTCGTAGGCAGCGATCGCCCGTTCTCGAATTTCCTGTGATGCAATTGCCATGTTCACCTTATCGGCATTCCCGCATCACAAACGTGAATTGCAATAATGGAATTGATGAAGCAGCGTCAGCAACTTGAAACCAGGCTGGAGGAACTGGAGCTGCTATCTGTTTCGCAAGGCGAGATCAAACAGATTGCCAATGATGCGATGGAATTCATCACCAGTCTCGAGCACATCCTCCGCCACGGCCTACCGCAAGAAAAACTCGCCGCTCTGCGGCGGTGTGTGAAGCGAATTCTTGTTAACAAACCTGAGGGAAAGATGGCTATGCAAATTCTACTGATACCGGCGGCCAATCTTTGTTCATTCGAGGAGATAGATTATTGCTTGCTGAGCTCTGGCAAGATTCATAGCAAAATCGAGCAGGAATGACATCTTGATCTACCTCAACCATTAATCGCTTCAACAGGAGCCTATGGCGCGGACTCTGAATAAATATGAACAGTAATGCAATGAAGAATCCTTAGGCTGACGTGTTGCGAGCGTAGTTAGTTAATGGTAGTTCCTCTTTTTCGACAGTTTTCGAACCATGTTGCTACCACCACCTCTATCTTCTCAGCGGTTTTTTCGGGGTCAGACCGCCGCCTCTTAACATCTCGGACGGCATGCAAGATTGTTTCCGCACATAGTCTACCTCCATCTCGAGTTCCCAATTGGTCCAGAATACAACTCATCAAACATGCAGCTTTCCCACTGGGGGCGTGCTGCAGAATCTCAAAGAAGGAATGGCTCGTCAGGTGCATTACACTCATGATCTCAGCATGTGGATCACCGAAGTGCTGAACAACGTGAGCCAAGGGCTTCAGCCGATGATCCCATTGTGATTCTTCAGCAGCAAGCGTCACAACACCTGGCCAGATTCGAGTCCAGAAGTGGCCTATGCTCAACAGCCTTAGTGTCGCGTGTGCCATTTTATCGGCAGGGCAATGTCCGCGATCGGTTGCCCAGATCAGAATCACTTGTGTCCATGTTCGGGCGACTTGGGAGACGCCCTTGGCCAAGTCTGCCATCCGCAGATCATCAGTCCAAAGCACTCGGCCCGTTGATGCTGCCAATTGCATGGACTCTGCTGCTGGTCGACCGGCAACGTCAATCACTTTGTCCCTCATTTCCTTGTCCAGATTAGCCAAGGCTGCACCGTCCTGTATCTGGCATTCTTTGGTGATGATTTGGAGAAGATCCTCGAGTCGCTTTCTTTCCCGTGCGAGCTCCTCAGGTGAGAATTGCACATGTTGATAGTGGTCGCCTGACTTAGCTAAGATGCCACCCTTTCTGTTGGGGTCCGCATTTAATACCTTCAAATCTCTAATTGCCTGCAACGTGCCTTCCGATATGATCAACGGAATTGGTAACCAGCGTAAGATGTTTTCGATTTTGAGGACAAAAAGAGTAGACAAAGCTGACTCATCGAGAACAAGTCCATTGCATGTGTTCAGATCTGTCATCGCTTGGTCGAACTCGTCTTGGCCACCCCGACATGTGAGCATTTGAATATCAGACATTCCGCTCAGAGATAACAACGTATCAAAGACTCCGCAGCCTACCGAAGCCCCGAGAAGATGAAGAGTAAGCGGCTGTTTTGTGTAAACATCTAGGGCTTCTTGAACAGTTTTGTACTTGTGATCAAGTGACCGGAAAAGCGGGCTTAAGTCAAAGTCGCCCGCCTCATCTTTGGCAAAGCTGAACCGCCAAATGGGGCTCTCTTCCGGGAATCTGTCCTCAAGGTTGTAGATGCAGTCTTGGAATCGGCGAACGAACTTCGATTGAATCTGCTTAATGGTAGCCGTACGATCTTGAAATGGGTTCGGTCGAAGAATGAAGCTTTCCCCGCACCGCTTGCCCATCATAGCTTCGGCGATGGGATGATTAGATGGATGTTCACGGAGTCCCAGATTGGGGTCAGGGCCATCCTCAATGATGATCCATTCTGGAGTATCGACACCTTTTTCTTGGTAGAAAACTGCCGAACCGGACTCCACTTGAGCAGGATCGACGATGTGGGGCTTCGGGCCGTTTACTAGGCCGAATGATGTGATAACAGCTAGGTGAGCTTCTATAGCATGTGGATTTGCTCGGAACAGATCATAAGCGTAACGGACTGCAATCTCAGGTCCTGCGCCGTAGCGAAGAACTTCAACGACCATTCGGCCTAACTTTGGGGCAACGGAATTTGCCTTCGGCAGCAGGCCCGGGTCATTGGTGATTAGCTCTGGTCTTTCCTTGCGGATGCCAATAAGTGACAGCCGAACTCGGAAACTGGGGGCATCTTTGTGAGATGGGTTGTGTGAAAGGAACTCTTGGATAGTTGAAATAGCAAGGTCGGTATGGTTGTACTCCTCGAGTTTTACCAACTCCAGGTCAAGGCATTGTGGATCATAAATGCCATTATCGCGAAGACCTCGGCAATAATCGAGGATGAAGGAATCGGCACCAGCTTGGTCAGCGCAGGACAAAACCCGATACAAGTCGGGTCCTGTTATCTCAGGACTAATCACGTGCTGCCAGAGGGATAGCCCCTCGTCATAGAGCCCGAGTGATTGACATAGAATTGCCAGCCTACGTTGGTCTGTCCAATGACCATTCGCCTCGATTTCTGGCACCAGTTCGCGCACTCTATCTATAGCCTTAGCACGATCACCTGCATCCCTGACAATAGTGGCCTCCAGAATCGCGCGGCCTGTATCCGGTAAGAGTGAGGCTTCAAGTCCGTCAAGAATGCGTTTGGCGTGTTCCGTCTGACCTGCTTCGCAGTGAAGATTGATGATCGCCTCAATGTAATCAATCTGGACATGTCCCGGCTCCCCCCCCAGCTTGTGCATGTGGGCTTCCAGCACGGCAGTCGCGTCCTTGCGATCTTGCTTTTCGTTACGTTCAGCGAGCAGTTGTGCCAGCGTCAATACAGATGCTATGACCGGCTCATGTTCTACCGTAGCCTTAAGCTCATCGATTGCGCGTCCATGCTGGCCCTGCTCATACAGGATTAGGGCGTGTCTTAATGAGACGTCGGGATCTTGAGGGGATGCCGCAACAGCAAGTTCTGTTTCCCGTGCAGCCTCATCCCGCTGCTCCAAAAACTGCAGGACAAGCGCAGTGTTCATATGCAATCGTGCAAGGGAGTTCGGAGATATCGCTGAAGGCGCCATCCGCATAGCGTCACAAAGGAGGTTTTGAATCTCTTCGAACCGTTCGGGGTGATCGAGATTGGAACCGGGCCCAAAGCGATAACGGCCGCGGCGTAGTTGCTGGTCGAGAAGGATTGCTGCCAGTATTTCGTGGATTCGCCAAGACTTCGGCGCGTCAGCAACCGCCGCCCTTGCATAGTGTTCCGCTGTATCCAATTCGCCTGTTTGTCTTGCAAGAATAGCAAGAGATACTGCCACATCAGCATTCTTGCGTAATTCCTCAGGCACATTGCCTTCGATATCTGAGAAAGGCATGCTTTCAGGTGCACTCTGAATCCATATCGCTGCTGCGAGCGGCAGATCAGAATCAGCCTGACGTACTTCACCAATCAGTTTGAACGCCAACTCCTTCTTTCCCAAGTTGTACTGACCCATCGCCTCAAGACATCTAGCCTTGATGTCACTGGGTTGAAAGGACTTGGCCTTGATGAAGTACCGGCCCGCTTCCAGATAATCTTCCTTTGCGGCAAGGGCGTGTCCGATGTTCGCCAATACCCGATACTTGTGCCTTTCGCTGAGACTTCCCCATTTTTGCTCTCGTATCAACTTCAGGATGGCAAGTGCTTCGTCAGGTCGCCCCTCCTGAGTATGCTTAACTGCGACGTCGATGTCTTCGTGGTAATCGCCTGTTTCGTGAGTGGTCGCAACCTTAAGATGCTGCATCCCTTCATCGATAGCATCAAGTCGATGAGCAAATCTTGCCGTAGCCTCAGCGGGCAGGCCCCCAAATAACGCACCCCGAACATCGGTGTAGGTCTCGAGCATCTCTTCGAGATCGTCCCAGAACTGAATATCGACAGAAAAAAGGCCAATTTCCCGATGCTCTAGGTTCTTCTCTGCGACGAATCTTTGCAGGGAAGGATTTCGTTTTGTGGATGTCAAGATCGCGTATGAGGAGAGCTCCGGTTTGAAGCCCTTAGCCTTCTCTATCTCATCCAGTACCTCTTTCTCCGTCAGGGACTTGCCTGCTTCACGCAGTTTTGACTGCCCTCCACAGATACCCCTTGGACCTGTACCAAAGAAATCCACGCCATTTTGGGCATGGCCCCTTCTGCCGTGTTTCTTGATGTCAGGGCACTCCCACAGTTTCCCCATGAGTTGCATGCATAGGCTGTCAAACTCATCTTCGTTCTTTGGCGGATTGTGACTTTGCCTCATCATGAAGTGACCACCCTTTTAAACTGTTGATGAACCACAGGACTATACACCAAGGGCGTGACGGGGGCTAGGTCCCGTTAAAACATAGCCTCAAAGATATGATAGAAGATCCTTTTACTTCGCGTCTCAGTGCCCCGCCCCTTTTCTGCACTCACCTGAATGAGAGTCTGGCTGGATCTGGACTTGTGGGCCAAATGCGCTTTCTTCGGTTATCCGCGCCAATTAGAAACCGGACACTGTCACATGCCCACGTCCGGACTTCTACTGGCGAAGACCTTCTTATGTACGATTGCCCTGTTTTGAGCCTTCCGTCAATAGGTTCATAACGGGCTGGTCGGAGGTTCGTAGCGCCTGAAAGAGGCCCGTTATGAACCCGAGCGGCAAGTTCGTAGGAGGCTTCGTAAGTGGCGCAAAGAAAAAGGAGATAACGTGAAGTTATCTCCTAGTCCTTATAGCGGGGGTGGGATTCGAACCCACGACCTCCGGGTTATGAGCCCGACGAGCTACCAGACTGCTCTACCCCGCGATCGTCGCGTTGCATTATCAATATGATCCTAAGCGGCCGGGCGGCCCGTGTCAAGTGCGACGCGAAAATCTTTCACGCTCTGGACAAACCCGCGCCCGGCTCGATAGAGTGTGGGCGATCCGCCAGCTTTGGTCGTGCAACGGTTGGCGGAGCAAGCAGCTATCTGAGGCGGCACATGGCGGAGTCAAAATTACCTGTGGTCGTGATCGGCGTCGGAGGCTTCGGCGCGGCGATGCTCGATGCCCTCGCGCAGTTGGAATGCGTCGAGGTAGTCGGCGTGGCTGATCGCGACGCGGCCGCTGCCGAGCTGGCCGCCAAACAGCATGGCGCGACGGCCTACGTGGACAATCGCCAGCTGCTATCCGAAACCCAGCCACGGGCGGCCTACCTGGCCGTTCCGCCTGCCGCAGCCAGCGAGCTGGTAGCATCCTGCGCCGAGCGCGGCGTGCACGTCTGGAAAGAGCTGCCGCTGGCCCGCAACCTCGACGAAGGCGTGGCGATGGTGCGACGCATGGACCAGGCCGGGCTGAAGTTGGCCGTCGGCACGCAGCGACGATTCGCGGCCGGCTATCGCCAGGCCTGCCAATGCCGCCGCGACGGCGAGTTGGGCGAAGTGTTCCTGGCCAGGGCACACTATCTTTTTAATTGGGGTGCGCCGCTCGGTTGGCGCGGCGACAAAGCTTCGGCCGGCGGGGGTGCCCTTCTGGAGGTCGGCTACCATCTCGTCGATCTGCTGGTCTGGCTGCTCGGCATGCCCGAAATCGTTTACGGCCTGAACGCCAGCGTGTATCGCACCGATCCTAACGGTCGCCAAGACCAGCCCGCACCGCCGCACGACACGGACGACACGGCCGTGGCTGTCTTGCGATATGCAAACAATTTGATGGCTTCGCTGGTGACCACTCGCAGGTCCGGCCCGCTGGAAGAAGGGCTGAATCTTCACGGCCGGCGCGGCTCGCTGATGGCAAACGTCGAAAATTGCGTATTGCGCGACCCCGACGGCAACGTGCTCGACAGCCACGCAAGCCCAACCCCACCGCGTGACATTTTCGTCCGACAGGCTGAAGCGTTTGCCCAGGCAGTCTTGACCGATTCGCACTGGTATGAATGTTCCGGCTGGGAGAACCTGCTGAACCTTGCCGTCATCGAGGCCATCTATCTGTCGAATCGCACCGGCCAGCCGGAAGATCCTTTGAGTCTGCTGAAAGCTCGTGACTTGGCATTTTCGCAATGTCTGGAATACCAGCCGCCCGATTTGAAGTAGCCATTGCGATTGAAGGGCACGTTGCATTTTTTTCCTGAGGCCACACATCGACATCTCGTTTTTCTCCTTGGCGCACTCGGACTGTTCATCTTGTGCAATTTCTGCGGTTTTTAGGGGTATTTCCTATTTTAACGCCCCAGCAGCAGCTACATCCCCTTGGAAAAGCTACTGCGTCACAGCAGACGGTTAAGTTTTTTCAGCCACTACTTAATTGTGTCTCGGGATTTGTCGAATATTTCGATTGTCAGGGTTCATTGGGGGCATGCAGGTGCGGTAGACAGAAAGCATCGAAAAGAACGGTACACAATAAACGAATCGCAAGGGAGACTGTGATGGACATTCCTGCATTCGTCGTGGACGCCTCAGGACTGCTGGATCTGGCCCACGAAGGTTGCGAGACACGCCAGGCCACTTTCGTCGCCTGATGTGTGATCAATAAATAGGAATACTTGGGACGATACATCAATGAGAGCGTATCGCCCAGCAATAGCGATGGAACATACGGAAAATAACTGATATACGTCGAGGCGACTCGGAATCGCCAAGACGGATAGACAAATAGAGGGAGCATTCTGATGAGCGACAGCACAACACAAGCGAGTGCCGTACGGGATACCGAAACCAGCACCGCCACACTTGACCACGCGGGCGAGTATTTGACGTTTTCGCTGGCGGGCGAGGAGAGCTAACATGACCAGGAAATCACTAATCACAGCGACGGTCATCCTGCTGGGCGCTACCGGCGTTTGCCTCGGCGAACCAGGCGAGGCGGCCGGGTGGAACCTCTGGAGCAGGACACGCTGACCAATAATTGGTTCGGCGCAGGCGAGGCGCTCGAAGATCAGGGCATCGTAATTTCGTTGAGCCTGACGCAGGTCTACCAGATCAACCTCAACGGCGGCGTATCCACCCATCGACGGGCGGGACGCTATCAGGGCGTGTATGATCTCGAAGGCGACTTCGACATCGAGCGGATCGCCGGCCTGACCGGCGGTCGTCTGTACGCTTACGCTTCGGGCGGCTGGTCCGACGGCCTGGACGATTCGTCGATCGAAAGCCTCTTCACCGGCGGCGGCAACCGCAGCATCGACCTGGTCGAGTTGTACTACGAGCAGACGCTGCGGGACGGGACGTTGATCATCCGCGCTGGTAAGCTCGACATCACAGGCAGACGCTCGCGAAACGGGCTTCAATACCACCTTCCACAAAGAAGATTACACCTTCAGCATCTTCGAGACAGGCGTCGCGCCTCAGTTGCCTTCGGCCAACGGTCCCATGCAGGGCACCTACCGGATCGGCTTCTGGTACGACCCGCAGGACAAGGAGAAGTTCGATTCCGGCCGCACTTCGCGGGACGACATGGGGCTGTACCTGAGCTTCGATCAGATGGTCTGGAAGGAAAACAACGACCCCGAAGACACCCAGGGCGTCGGGCTGTTCGCACGGGCCGGCTACACCCACGAAGACGTCAACGAGATTCGTTGCTTCTGGTCGATTGGCGGGCAGTATCAGGGCCTGATCCCCTCTCGTGTCGACGACGTGCTCGGTATCGGCATGGCTCGCGGGAATGTCTCCAGCGAAGCCGGCTTCTCCGAGAGGCACGAAACCGTGATCGAGGTGTACTACAACGCTGCGATTACACCCTGGCTGGCGCTCTCGCCGTCCCTGCAGTACATCTGGCACCCCGGCGCCGTAAGTAACGTCGGTGACGCCTGCGTCATCGGTATCAGAGCGCAAATGTCGTTCTAAAGTTGTAACTTCCAGGATGCGGGCTGCATGCCTGGCCGAGTCGCAAAGAGTTGCAGATGGGCGTGTGGCCCTTATTGCAGTATCGAACTTCGCGAATCGCTGTTCAATAAGATCAGCTAAGCTGGTCAAGAGGTGGCAGTAACGGGGAATCTCCAATGGGCAGCAGCGCGATTAGCGCGGCTGGCGGCACTTGTTCATACAGCTCAAGCGGCTATAATCACCATCAACTCATTGTTAACTCTTTCACCCTTCTTCGAGGATACGACTATGGGATCCAACGGTTACAGCGACCTGCTGCGTACGGTGATCAGTGGCGAAAGCCTTACTCGCGAGCAGACCCACGATGCGTTTGGGCAAATCATGGACGGCGAATGGTCCGAATCGCAGACGGCGGGGCTGCTGGTGGCTTTGACGATCAAGGGCGAAAGCGTTGACGAAATCACGGGCGCCGCGCAGGCCATGCGCGAACACGTCGTGGCGATCGAAGCTGGCCCGGACGTGGTCGACACCTGCGGAACGGGCGGAACGGGTCTCAATACGCTCAACGTTTCGACCGCGGCTGCATTGGTGGCGGCCGGTGCTGGTGCGGAAGTCGCCAAGCACGGCAATCGCACACACACTCGCGCCAGCGGCTCGGCCGACGTGCTGGAAGCGCTGGGAGTGAACCTCGATGCAGCCCCAGACGCCATCACGCGATGCCTCCAAGAGGCTGGCATATGTTTCTGTTTTGCGATTAAACATCACCCGGCCATGAAGTACGCCGGCCCGGTTCGCAAGGCCCTGGCTGTGCGGACGATCTTCAACGTCCTCGGGCCGCTGACCAACCCGGCCGGTGCCAAGCGGCAGGTGATGGGCGTGTTTGACGGGGCGCTGACCGAGACGCTCGCCAATGTCCTGGGCGCGCTGGGAGCAACGCGTGCGATGGTCGTTCACGCAGAGGATGGGCTGGACGAACTGTCGGTCACTTCACCAACCAGGATTTCCGAATTGCGGGACGGACAGGTCACCACCAGAACGGTCTCCCCGGAAGATTTCGGCCTGCAGCGAGCGACGCTCGAAGACCTGGCAATCACCTCGGCGGCTGAATCGGCCGAGCGCATCCTCGGCGTGCTGGCCGGCAATCAGGGGCCGGACCGCGACATCGTGGTGCTCAACGCCGCTGCGGCGCTGACGGTTGCCGACAAGGCGGGCGACATCGCCGAGGCGATCCCACTGGCGCAGGAATCGATCGATAGTGGTCGAGCCCAGGCCGCTCTGGACAAACTCATCGAAATATCCAACGCCTAAGCGGCTCGACTTATTCTGATTCGCGCTGGATCTTTCAGCGGATACGAAATTCGTCTCGCTTCTCCTCAAACCGTTCCCGGCAGACGGCCTCGAATGGATCTGGAATGGCCTCGGGTTTGGCGAGTTGCTCGCATTTCCACTTGGTCATGCAGTGGTCGAGTTCATGGACCAGTTCCGGCTCGGCCTCGGACAGATCGTTGGTCTGGTAGGGGTCGGCCTCCATGTCATATAGCTCGATGGGTTTGAAGGGCATCGAGATGTCATCATACGTGCGGATCATCAGATGCTGCTTTGTGCGGATGGCCCGCTGCACGGTATAGAGCGCGTGGCCCCACACCACGTAATCCCGCTCCAGCCCTGCTTCGCCTCGCATATTGCGCGCGAACGATTCGCCGTCCCACTGGGCGGGCCTGTCGATTCTCAGCAGGTCGCAAAGCGTGGCCGACAGGTCCACATTGTACAGTAGCGAGTCGACGCTGTGGCCAGGCTTGGTTTCGCCAGGCCAGCGGACGATCAGCGGAACGCGATTGATGCACTCGTCGGCCGTGACGTGATCGGTAAAAACGCCATGCTCGCCGAAGGCGTCACCGTGATCGGAGGTGATGATGACGGCCGCGTCTTCAAGAACACCCTGTCGTTCGAGTTCGTTCAGGATGACACCCAGGTGATGGTCCACGTATGAAATCGATGCGTCATACCCATCGATCATCTGATCGAATTCGGCGCGGCAGGTCACCTTGCCGGGCATCAGCGGGTGGGGGCTCTTATTGTCGTCGAACTGATTGCAACCAGTGAAGGGACCGTCGATCTTGTTGAGTTGCTCGAACGCCGCCTCGTCCGGCCAGGGTATGCCGTTCGGAATCTCCCGGTGACGCTTCGCCCACGATTCATCCATTTTGTAGCAGCGATGCGTGTCCCAGTAGTTGATGTGCAGCAGATAATTCTCGCGAGTGGCGTTGTGCTTCAGCCATCGCAATGCAACCTCGTTGACTTCCTCGGCCGTCTCACCTCCACCCTTCAGGTTGGGGGTGTGGAACTCGCTCCAGCCGTTCATGTACCACATGGCGTTGTGGCGGTCGGCGAAGTTGGAAAAGCTGATCGTGTCGTACCCCGCTGCCTTTCGCAGGTGTCTGGGCAATGTCGTCTGCTCGGGCTCTGGCCCGACGTAATTGCGATGACGGATATGGAATTCGCTTCCGACGCCTACGTTGGAAACCACCCCGTTGTGTATGCCGAACCGCCCCGAAACGAACCCCATGCGCGACGGCAGACAGGGCGAGTCCGCACAATAATAGTGCTCGTGCCGTGCGCCTTCGGCTGCAATCCGGTCGATGTTCGGCGAGGTCGGCCGCGCGTATCCGTGACAGCCGAGGTGGTCGGGGCGAAGGCAATCAATATCAAAAAGAATGATCCGCATTTCGGTCTCCAATTTCCAGAACCGCCGTGCACCGCTGGCCGCCCAATTCATGCAGCCGGTGAACCGCCACTATGTCCTAGTCGCTGCAAGCTTGCAAGCGCGAACGGACCTATTCAGCTGAAATCGCTGCCGTTGTCCGCCGACCATCCCATTTGCAGGCGTAGAATGAATTGAGAACATCTGATCTTCGTTGTCGGTTGAGAAAGTGAGAACATTGTGGCAGAGGAAAGATCGGAAACAAAACGAAGACCAACGGAAGTCCCTGCTCGAACATACCTTAAGAGATATCGAACGGGAACGCTTCCGTACCTGATCACCCGGCCGCTGATTTGCGGGCTGGACCACTCCGAACAGATCGACCTGGTTCGCAGCGAACCGGTCCGTCTGCGCGAGCTGCTGGCGAGCGGTCGACTGGACGCCGCACTGCTGTCCAGTAGCGACCTGCCCTGCTTTGGGAAAAACCTGATGATTCTGCCGGCTGGGTGCGTCGCGTCGTCTGGCGCGGCGCTGGTGGCCAGGATTTTTTCGCAGGTCAAGCCCGAGCAAATCGACGTGCTCTGGGCAGACAGCGGTTCGCGATCGACCCTGACGCTGGTACAGCTGCTTTGGGCGGCGCAGTTTCGAAAACGCCTGAGCATCATCCCGTTCAACGCCACCCGCGACGGCCCGCCACACGATGCAGAAGCGGTGCTGGTTATCGGCGACCACGTCGTGGCCCGCTCGCCCATCGGGTTCAACTGGCAGTTCGACCCGGCGGGGATGTGGCACGAAATGACCGGACTGCCATTTGTCTTCGGCGTGTGGGCGACGCTGCATCCCTCTCAGGCCGCGGCGCTGTACGAATTGCTGTCCAACGCAAGACGGGCCGGCTGCGAGCAACTGGAAGAAATCGCGGCCGAGTATGCACCCGCATACGGCTGGCCGACCGACCTGGCTATCCGCTGCCTGACTACCGATATCCAGTTTGAGTTTAGCGCCGAGCAAAAGGAAGGCCTCGAAGAATTCCTGATCATGGCCGCCGAGTTCGACCTCGCCGAGCCGATAACCAAGCTGAACTACTTCGAGCCTTGACAAAGTGCGAGTCTCCATTGGCTAGCCGCCGTTGATCAGGTGAAGCAGTGGTGTGGGGCGATCGACGCCGGGGATGAAACCCGGCCGCTCGGACCAGGGCGTGACCGAAAGCACGTCGGTCATGTCCATCCAGTGCTGCAGGCGGGCCGGGGCGAGGTTCCACGTCATGTGCAGGTGGTTGGCCGGGGCGTACTGTTTGTACTCGGCCATCGTCGCGTACTTGGGCACGACCCAGGTGTGCGGCCAGTTCCGGCTGGATGCGCGGGCGACTGCGTCGGCGAGTTCGGCCGGCATTTCGGTGGTGACCGCCTCGTCCCAGAACATGCTGAACTGATCGCTCAACGAGCTGTAGGCAAGACGACTGGCGATGCCCTCGATTCCGCCCGGGCTGACGAACGATACGCTGTTGCCTCCGCCTGGGAAGTAGTCGGTCTGGGCAAGCGGCATCGACACGCCCTTCATGCACGTGCTCATCGCCGCGCCGGGCTTGGCGGCCCAGTTGAAACTCGCCGAGCCGCTGTTGTCGCCGTCGACGAAACCTCGCTGGAGCCATAGCTCCTTGCCGGTGGTCTTGATTTTGAGTTTCTTGGCCAGGGCCTGGATCTCCCACGGCTCCCACACCTTGCGGAAGTCCATGAACAGCGGCGGGCACCCGCCCGACAGCCACGTCTGAAACAGCATCGTCAGCAGCGCCTGCACGTCGGCCTCGGTGGCGAACGGCTGGGCCGGCTTGGCGCCGTTGTGGTCGAACGTCGAGTTGAACAGGCTTTCCATCGCGTCGGCCACCGGAAGCGGTCGGCCGCGTACGTCGCTGCCCCACTCGAGCTGGCTCATGAACCCGCCGCCGACGGCGTTCAGGTCGGCCATCAGGTCGCGGATGATCAGGTACATCGCCAGCGACGTGTTGAACTTTTCGCTGGCCGCTTCGTCGGGCAGTTCCAGGCGATTGGCGACCTGCTTGTCGAACCAGGCCCGCAGCGCCGCCAGTTCCTTCGCGTCGTAGGCGCCCTTGGCCAGCATGTCGGCCAGCAGCTTCATGTCCAGCCGCGTGATCTCCAGCCCGAACGTCCGCCGCGTGGCGGGGATGTGGGCCAGGGCCGTCTCCATGCCCATCGAATCGTGCCCGAAGATCAGCACGCGCCGACCCTTCAGGCCGGTATAGGTCATCGCCGCGTAGCACCAGTCGACCAGCGCGCCGGCGGTGTCGGCCGTCATTCTCGGCCTCATGCCCGTGTCCTGCCAGGTGCCCACGTTCAGCGCCGCAAGCCTGCCCGACTGGGCCAGCGCGCCGTTGGCTGCGTGACAGAACACCACGCCCGGGCGCGGCGCACTGTTGCCGCACGTCAGATTGATCGGCAGGTCGTCGGGGAAATGGCTCAGCAGGCTCATCAACGTCAGTTGCGGGAAGGCCCACGTATCCGGCGCGCAGATAATCGCATCGACGCCGGCCTTGCGGAACTGACCGGCTACGATGTCGGCCTGCTTCTCGCCGTCGATCAGCACCGGCGACCAGACCACCTCGACCGGCTGACCGTCCGGCATGCAAACCTTGCCGGCGACCGTCTCGGCCACCATTTCGATGATATTCTGCGCTCGCTGGCGAGTAGCCGCATCGATCCGGGGATCGCACGGAGAACACACGCCGAACGTGACGACTTTCGGATTGGCTTTCTTGCTCGCGGCAAGTCTTTTCGCTTTAGCTGCCTTCGCCATAAGATTCTCCTTTGCGACGCGGCCGCGCCGCGCGATAATCGGTTCGCTTCCGCTGGCCATTATCGCAATGGTTTCGGCTGGTTACAACCTCGCTGGGCAGCTTTTTCGCCGGCGAGTGCATAGTACGCATTAGGCATTCAATCATTGACCGCCCCGCACTAGCGAGGCAACTGGAAGAATTTGAAAGGAAACCCGCATGGCTTTTACACTCGCAATCGGCGAAACGGCGCCCGACTTCAACCTGCCCGGCGTGGACGGCAAGGACCACTCGCTGGCCGAGTTCGCAGACGCAAAGCTGCTGATCGTTGCGTTCAGTTCCAACCATTGTCCGTTCGTGGTCGGCTCGGAAGATCGCATCAACGCGCTGGTGGCCGACTATGCACCGAAGGGCGTTGCCCTGATCGCGATCAACTCCAACGAAATCGAAAATCACCCGACCGATTCGTTCGAGCACATGATCGCGCGAGCCAAGGAGCGCGGCTTTGCGTTCCCCTACGTCCGCGACGAATCGCAGGAAGTGGCCCTGGCCTACGGTGCACTGCGGACGCCGCACTATTACGTCTTCGACGCCGACCGCAAGCTGCAGTACACCGGCCGAATGGACGACAACCCGCGAACGGAAGGCGAGGAGACCACCCACGAACTCCGCGACGCGCTCGACGCGCTGCTGGCCGACGAAACGCCCGCCATTGCCATGACCAATCCGATCGGCTGCAACGTCAAGTGGAAGGGCCAGGAAGAACACTGGCTGCCGCCCGAAGCGTGCGACCTGGTCTGACCGGCTTTGCCTGAAAACATTAGCGCGGTGGGGCTCCGGTCCCGCCGCGTTATCATGTAAATCGGTGCGCAACATTCGCGGCCCGATTCGTACGTAATCGGCCCCAAGCGTACGAGAGCGTACCAAAACGTACGAAAGCGTGCGAAACGGTGCGGGTTCGGGCGGCCGGGTACGGAAACGGACAGATCCCGATATCGGCAGGTCGTTTATTTTCAGGGGCTTGGCGTTTTGGCTGAACGTTTCGTGCGAAATCCGGCAGGTTGATTGCTTAACCGGATGACTGGTTAACCGGTTCCTTGGTGAACGGGTTAATTGGGCTTCGCTGCCGAGGCTGTTATGTTGTTTCTGTCGTTTCAATCTGAATTCTGAATTCCAAAATCCAACTTCGGGAAAATCCATAATTGGCGCGCAACGCGCCTCTACCCTTACTGGGGGTGTACCTGTTTTGCGCGCGCAAATGGCACCGAACGCGTTTTTGGAAAATGCCAACTACCGGCCGGGCCGCGAATAGAAAAATTTGATTTTTAACCCTCTCCTTGCGCGCAAACCGGCCTAAGTGCGCGCGCAAAAACGGCATGAAAACAAATGACGAAAAACATTAACCGCGGAGAACGCAGAGAACAACAAAAGCATTGTCCACTTGTTCTGAGCCTGCCGAAGGACGAATTATTTATCCTGAGCTTGTCGAAGGACAAATGACACGAATTTGAGAAGAAACGTTCAGGATGGGTGCCATGCTTCTCTAAGCGAAGCGGAGAAGCATGTTCTTCTTTTTTGCTTCTTCGTTTAGCGGCGGGACGAAGGCCCGCCTGTTATTGGATGAACCTTTCTGCCGCCCCGTTGGGGCTCATCAAAATGGGGGCTATTGACTCCGGGGGCTCACGCCCCCGGCTACATTCTCACCGCCCCGTTGGGGCTCACCATGAACGTATCCGACGAACACCCACAAGCTTCACTCGTTCCGCTTGAAGGTGGCGCCTCCGCTGGCGATGAATTGTCCCAGCCACCGGCCTCTCACATGATCAGGCTCAGGCAAGCTCCGAGAATGATCATCCCGGCACCAATGGCCTGGATGTCTCCTTTTTTGAGCATGCCATCGGCGGGAGACCAAAAACCGAGCAAGACGCTGGCCAATCCAAACACCATCACCAGGATGCCGATCAGGCCAAAGACAGCTGAGCTACTGACAGTGGCCAACAGGATCAAGCACGTGGCGGCGAAAATGGCCGGCCCGGCGATAAGATCGCTCTTGCACGATTTGCGAATGCCGCGTCCCCACAAGAAGATGGCCGCTGCTAGCGCCAATGCTAGAAGGACGAAACGCCCCACATCCAAGAATCTTTCGCTAAAGGCCAATCCCATAACTCTATGATACCCAACCGCTGCGAGTCGTGCCAGTAGCGGTCGAACTGGCCGGCGATCCGCCACGTCGTTGGCGTTGCCGAGGGAGCTATAATTCCTCATTCCCTGGGGGCGGGGGTTAGCGGCGTTGCCGACAAGACGCCCCGCGAGGACATCGCCATGACGAAAGGCCGGCGTTTGGCAGTAGTTGGGATGATGGTCGCACTATGCATCGCGAACGGTTCGGCTGCGATCGAGGCGGAATCCAGGTGGCTCCGGCCGCACAAAGGCGATGAGCCCGACAAGGTCGAATTCTTTATCTACATTCTCGACATCGATGAGATCAGCGGGCACGAGCAGAATTTCACCATCAATTTTTTCCTCAGACTGCAGTGGAACGACCCGCGCCTGGCGCACAACGACCCGACGCCGCGATTTCTTCCGCTGGAGGAGGTGTGGAATCCGGGCGTGCTGCTGGTCAACCGCCAGACGTTTATCCGTACGCCGATGGCCGAGATCGTCAAGGTTGATCCGGACGGGGACGTCACCTATCGCCAGCAATTCGTCGGTCCGCTGTCCCAGCCGCTGAGCCTGTCGGACTTTCCGCTCGATAAGCAGGACTTCATAATCCATTTCGTCGCCACCGGCATCCCGTACGAGGATATCGAGTTCGTGCCCTACACCACCAAGAATAGCAAGCTGACCGGCGGCGGGATGGCCGAGACGTTCTCCCTGCCGGACTGGGTCGTATTGAGCTACAAGGCCGAGCCGAAGCCCCTCAAGATGGCACACGGCAAACTGGTGCCCGGTTTCGCGTTTGAGTTCATCGCCAAGCGACACTTCCCATACTACCTCTGGCAGGTCATCGTGCCATTGGGACTGATCGTGATGATGTCCTGGGCGCCGTTCTGGGTGGACCCCACCAAGGCGGGCGTGCAGTTTGGATTGGCCTCGGGGACGGTGCTGACGCTGATAGCGTATCGGTTTCTGCTGGCCAGCCTCTTGCCCAAGCTGCCCTACCTGACACGTATGGACTACCTGACGCTGGGCAGCACGATCATGGTCTTCGCCGCATTCCTCCAGGTGATGGTGACTTCGCTGCTGGCCGTCGAGAAAAATCGTGCAAGCCTGGCTCATAAGATAGATCGCTGGTGCCGGGTGACCTTTCCGATCATATTCATAATAATTGTGGCCGGCACGCTAGTGCTGTGACGGGTTGCAGGAGGATGGCTCGCAATTCCTTGGGGAAGGATTACTCCAGTTGGGCCTCGATTACCGGGCGGAATTCGCCCTTCACTATTGCGGCGAGTTGCGCCCATACGTCGCGCTGCGGCTGCGTGTCGATCCGCGGGACGAAGCCGAACGACAGATATAGATTGATCGCCGCCAGTCGCTGCGACTGCGTGTTCAGGCAGGCGCCATCGCGGCCGAGTTCTTTCAACCGGCCCAGGCATCGAGTGAGCATCGCCTTGGACAGACCCTTGCCCTGCTCGGCCGGGGCGATCGCCACCCAATGAACCAGGCCGAAATTGCAGCCGGGAAATTGCTCGTTGGTATCCCACCAGGCCGTTATCGTGCCGACCGCCAGGCCGTCGGCGCGACAGAGGTAAAACTGCCTGGCCTGCAACACCTCGACGTCGCAGCCGAACTCACGCTCGAACTTGTCCGGCGCAATTGCGCTATAGCGGTCGGCCTCCTCATGGATGCGCAGCCATGCCACCTCATCGCCCGGCCGATACGCCCGGATCGTATAGCCAGCTGGCAGCGACGGACAATCCGGCAAGCCGTCCAGCATCGGGCGTACCATCGTAATTCCGATCAGCGGTTTGGATGAATCCATGAGTGTCTCCAGGGCAATTATCGATAAAATGGCCGCAAAACAGGGCACTTCGCCGAATGATCGGCACTATTGTGCAATATGATCGTTCATATTGCAAAGATTGCAAAGAATTACAACGATTACAAAAAACGTCGCATGGTGATACTCCCGCGTCGCATCGCAGGCTGGCATGGGCAGGCATTCCGGCATCGCTCAGCGTGTGGCGGGCCATCGTGGTTCAGATACGATGTTTACACGAAGCCACGGCGTTGGCGAGCGGAGTAATTATCGGCAAAATGGCCGATATTAGTGTATACTTCGCCGAATGATTGGGCCGACTTTGCAATATGACCGTTCATATTGCAAAGAACGTGGCGCCCGCCAAGGGCACTAGAGCGTTTTCAGGTTTTTTGTAAAAAGATGTCACAGAACCGGCGCAGTGAGGACGAGGCGAGCAAGGAAGGCGAAGCAGACGATGCCAATGCCAACCGCATCGTCGATGCAGGCAGACGCCGCTCGCCGAAGCCGCAACCAGCCGAAATGCGACAGATCAATCTTAAGATGCTCTAATACTCTGTAACAGGGAGTTTGGCGGATAGGTGCGCTGCGCCGGGGAACGCATCGTGTATAGTTATGTAATAATGCTGGAACCTCAGGAGTCCTAGATGCCTTTTGTCGCCAACACCGACGCCCAGCGAAAAGAGATGCTCGATACTATCGGGGTGTCTGACGTCGAGGCGCTCTTCGCAGATATTCCGCCCGAGCTGCGGTGCGATGGGCTGGACATACCCGATGGCCTGACCGAGCAGGAAATGCGACAGCGCCTGGCCGGGCTGGCCGACCACAACAACACGGGAATGATCAGCTTTCTCGGCGGCGGGCTGTACGACCATTTCATCCCAGCCGCTGTCGAGGCGATTGTCGCCCGCAGCGAGTTCTACACGGCCTACACGCCCTACCAGCCCGAGGCCTCGCAGGGAACGCTCCAGGCGATCTACGAATACCAGTCCGCGATCTGTCGGCTGACGGGCATGGAAGTCGCCAACGCCTCGCTCTACGACGGTGGGACTGCACTCTATGAAGCGATGATGATGGCGATGCGAATCACGCGGCGGTCGCGAGTGATCGTGGACGATTCGGTGAGCCCGATCTACCGGACGATGATCCGCTCTTACACGCACAACCTCGGCATCGAACTGATCGAGACGGCTTCGGTGGGCGGCCTGCCAGACCGCGAAGCGCTCGGGCGGGAAATCAACGATCGGACCGCTGCGGTAATCGTGCAGAACCCTACCTTCTTCGGCTGCATTGACGAGGTAAGCGACATCACGGAAATGGTGCATGCGAGCGGCGCGCTGTTGATCGCGTCGGTGTATCCGATTTCGCTGGGGCTGTTGAAGACTCCCGGCGAGATGGGCGCCGACATCGTCACAGGCGAAGGCCAGAGCCTAGGCCTGCCCCTGTCGTTCGGCGGGCCGTATCTTGGCTTCATGGCCACCCGGAGCAAGTACGTCCGCAACATGCCCGGGCGAATCGCCGGCCGAGCCCAAGACGCCCAGGGCCGCCAGGGCTTCGTGCTGACGCTGCAGACTCGCGAGCAGCACATCCGTCGCGAACGTGCTACTTCTAATATTTGCACCAATCAAGGGTTATGCGCATTAACCTCGCTGGTGTACATGTCGCTCCTGGGCAAGGGCGGCATGGCTGAACTGGCCCAGACATGTGCGGACAAGGCCTACTACGCCCAGCAGAAGCTGCTGGAAGTGCCGGGCATTACACTGCGATACCCGGACCGCTGGTACTTCAACGAGTTCGTGGTTGACCTGCCGATCTCGGCCGACAAGGTCATCCGCAAGCTGCTGCATCGAGAGATTGCGGCGGGCTTTCCACTGGTGCGATACTGGCCGGAAATGGATCGCAGCCTGCTTCTGGCGGTCACCGAAAAACGCACCAAGCAAGACATCGACCTGTTCGTTCACATTCTGGAGACGGTGCTGTGAAGCTGATTTTCGACAAATCTGTTCCCGGCCGACGCGGCGTGCGGAACATCGCCCGCGACATCGACGTTCGCGCCGTAATCAAACCCGAGTTGCTGCGCGAAAAACCAGCCGAGCTTCCCGAGCTGTCCGAACTGGACGTGGTGAGGCATTTCACGGCGCTATCGCGGCAGAATTTTGGCCTAGATAGCGGCTTCTATCCGCTCGGATCGTGCACGATGAAATACAATCCCAAAGCGGCCGAGAAAATCGCCGCCGATCCGGGCTTTGCAGGCCTGCACCCGCTGTTGCCCCAACTTCCCGGCGGGGAAATGATGGTGCAAGGTGCGCTGGCGGTGCTGCACGACATCGACTTGCAGTTGCGGGAGATTTGCGGCATGGCGGCGTTCACGCTTCAGCCGCTGGCAGGGGCGCACGGCGAACTGGCGGGCGCTATGATGATAGCCGCCTATCACGCCGACAAGGGCAACGACAAGACGATGATCCTGATCCCCGACAGCGCGCATGGAACGAACCCGGCCAGCGCCTCGATCGCCGGCTACGATGTGAAGACAATCCCATCCGACGCCGACGGCGTGATGGACTTCGAAAAACTCTGTGCGGCCATCGACGACAGCATAGCCGGCGTGATGCTCACCTGCCCCAACACGCTGGGGCTGTTCAATCCGCACGTTAAGCAAATTGCCGATCGCGTCCACGCGGTCGACGGGCTGATGTATTACGACGGGGCCAACCTCAACGCCCTTCTCGGCCGATGCAGACCAGGCGACCTGGGGTTCGACATCGTACACGTCAACCTTCACAAAACCTTCGCCACGCCGCACGGCGGGGGCGGGCCAGGCTCGGGACCGGTCGGTGTGGCCGAGAAACTCGTGCCCTTCCTGCCGATTTCGATCGTTTGCGAGCGGCCGGACGGGTCGCTGTGCCTCGAATACGACCGCCCAAAATCGATCGGCTACGTCGCGCCGTTTTACGGCAACTTCGGCATCGTGCTGCGGGCCTATGCATACATCCTGATGCTCGGCCGCGACGGCCTGCTGCGCGTCTCGCAAGACGCCGTGCTGAACGCCAACTACCTGATGGCCCGGCTGAAAAGCCGCTACCACCTGCCGTACGATCGGCTCTGCATGCACGAGTGCGTATTCTCGGCCGACCGCCAAGCGGAACATGGCGTCAAGGCGATGGACATCGCAAAGGCGCTGATCGACCGGGGCTTCCACCCGCCGACGGTGTACTTCCCGCTGATCGTCCGCGAGGCGATGATGGTCGAACCGACCGAAACCGAATCGAAAGAAACGATAGACACATTCGTCGAGGCAATGATCGAGATCGCCGAACTGGCCGAGACCGACCCCGAAGCGATCACGAGTTGCCCGAAGACCACGCCGGTCGGACGGATGGACGAAGTGAAGGCCGCCCGCAAACCGGATCTGGCGAGCCTGTAATCCGCTGGCCGACGTGCCTGATAATCATTCTGGAGTTCGCATGAGCCGTTACGACATAGCAGTGCTGGGAGGAGGCCCCGGCGGTGAGGCCGCCGCAGCCCGCGCCATAATGCGCGGCGCCAAGACCTGCCTTATCGAGCAGAACCAACTGGGCGGCTGCTGCCTGAACGTTGGCTGCATCCCCACCAAGGCGATGCTCCACGCAAGCGAACTGTACCACGATATCGGCCTGGCGAAGCAGTTCGGCATCGATTGCCCACCGGCTGACCTCGACGGCGAGGCGTTCATGAAACGAGTGCGGGCCGTGGTGGCCACGCTGGCAAAGGGCCTCGACCGCAAAATCGAAACCAGCGACATCGACTTGATACGCGGGCGCGGACGGCTGGCCAACGCGAACCATATCGAAATCGAACTCACCGACGGCGGCCAACAGCAGATCGAGGCCGACTCGATCATACTGGCGACGGGCTCTTCTCCGGCCCGGCCGGAAAGTTTCCCGTGGGATTCGCCCCGCGTGATGACCACCGACCAGGCTGCACGGGCAGACACCCTGCCCGAAAGCATTCTGATCGTCGGCGGCGGTGTGATCGGCTGCGAATTCGCGACGATCTACGCCGAACTCGGCATCCCAACCACGCTCGTAGAGATGCTGGATCGGCTGGCCTGGACGCTGGACGAAGACGCCTCGAAACTCGTCCACCGCTCGCTGCGACGCCGCAAGGCGGACGTGCGGCTGGGCGCCCGCATCGTGAACCTCGCCGCCGACGACGAAGGCGTGACGGCCGAGATGGAAGATGGCGAAACCGTCCGCACGGCCTGCGCGCTGGTCGCCGTAGGACGCCGGCCGAATGTGGATGACCTCGCCCTGGATGCAGCGGGCGTGAAAACCACCGACGGATTGATCGTTGTCGACGAGCGCTGCAGGACAAACGTAGCGAATATTTACGCGATTGGAGACGTCGCAGAGAAACACCAGTACGCACACCTGGCCGCTCGCATGGGAGTGGTGGCGGCCGACAATGCAGCCGGGTTCGACGCAAGCGACGACCGCACCGTCGTGCCGGCCGGGCTATTCACGCATCCGGAGGTTGCCTCGGTGGGTCTGACCGAAGCCCAAGCCAAACAAGCCAACCCATCCGCTCGCGCCGCGGCCGTGCAGTACCAGGCGACCGGCATCGGCTGGGCCTACGCCCAGCGGGACGGGCTGGTAAAACTCATCGCCGACACACAAACGGGCAAGCTGCTCGGCGCACTCGTCGTCGGC
>SDBV01003770.1_pt1 | contig 22097 bp, 13 predicted proteins | sample 2277081 | NCBI WGS metagenome assembly SDBV01 (sample SAMN10402039, study PRJNA504765) | marine sediment metagenome | isolation source: marine sediment core GS10_PC15, 223 cmbsf | place: Arctic Ocean: Southern Knipovich Ridge | collected 2010 | reverse complement strand
TGTCGACCGTGCCGAAGAAATCGACGAGGGGCGGCTGCCGTCGAGTTTGCCGTCATCGCGCCGGTCTTCTTCCTGTTGGTCTTCGGAATGATCGAGTTTGGACGGATGGTGATGGTCCAACAGATCCTCACCAACGCCTCACGGGAAGGGGCTCGGATCGCGGTGTTGGACGGGACGACCGGTTCGCAAGTCGCCACGACAGTCGACAACTATTTGGTGAGCGCACGGATACAAGGTCCGGGCGTAATCGTAACGGTCGATCCGGCTGAACCCAGTACGGCCGGTTATGGCGAAGCCGTCACGGTTTCCGTTTCGGTTCCTTTCAGTCAAGTGAGTTGGCTCCCATCGTCGTTCTTTGGTAATGAAGCCACCGTACTAACGGCCGATACCGTAATGCGTCGAGAGACGGTTCAGTAGGTAAGCCACCGCGCCGGCGTGGACGGTTGGCCGGCAGCAACCGGACCAGCGAGCAAGACATTCATAGTAGCCATCTCGCTCCGCGAGATGTAGCAACACAAAGCAAGACAAAGCTTCGTCTCGCGGAGCGAGACGACTACTGTACGGCTACTTTATTGACGGGTCAGTAATGGATCCATAGGGGACTCCGGGAGACACATCATGCGAGTGAAATCATTTGCCCTACTCGTGTTGGCCTTGGGATGCGGCCTGGTGGCATCGATCGGGATTACCCAGGTCATGAGCAAGGAAGACCCCGAACCGGCGGCGACCGGGGAGTCGGACAGTGTCTTTGTGGCGTTGGAGGACATCGCCTTGGGCGATATTTTGGAACCCCAGCTTCTGCGGCTGGAACAGTGGCCCAAAGACAAGGTTCCCGAGGGGGCCTTGACCAAGATCGAGGACGTCGAAGGCCGTCGCACTCGGACCAAGCTCTACGCCGGCGAGCCGATCCTGGATAAGAAGCTCTACCCCAAAGGGGATATAGGCTCCAGCCGAAGCGGTGCGATTCCCGAGGGATATCGTGTGATTCCGGTCCGGGTGGATTCGGTCACCGGCGCCCACGGCATGATCCTGCCCGGCGATCGCGTCGACGTTTCGCTTTACGTCGCCAAGAGTCGAGTTAACTACGTGGGCGAGAGCGGCGTCTACACGATTCTGCAGGACATTAAGGTGTTCGCTTGCAACGACGTGAGCGAACTCGACGCGGAGGATGGGGGGGGAAGCAAGTCGATCAAGGCCCAGACGATCTCCTTGCTGGTCACGCCCCTGCAGGCCAAGAAAGTCATTCTGGCCGGCGAACTGGGGAAAGTTTCCCTGGTGATGCGGAGCCCCTTCGACTCGGAGGCCGTCCCGGACGTGGTGGTCACCGCCGCACACCTTCTGCAACGCGACAGCGAGAAGAGCGAGGACCGAAAGTTGGAAGTTCAGGACGCCCCGGCGCCATCGGGTGAGGAACCCGGTAAGAGCGACTTCCGCAAGTGGCTCGACAGGTTCCGATCCGGGACGGCGCTGGCCGACAATGCCTCCCCCGAGGCGGTCTCCGGCGCTGCATCCATTGCGGCCGCACCCTCCGGCGTCAGGTCCGAACCACGCGAGACCTGGTCGATGCGGATCGCGTTGGGGCCGGAGATCCGCAACGTAGTACTGGAGGCTCAACCCAACGAGTCGGGTTCATCCGTCGGCCGCTGGAGGCTCAGTGACGCCAGCGACATGGCCGGCTTTGACCCCGCCCGCAACGTGGCCGAACTGACCCCGACCGACGAACAACCATCGTCCGGTACCGACGAGCAGGCACCGCAGCAAGACGAAGAAGAGGAAAAGAATCAAGAGACCGGCCAGCCCGGCCAAGACGACAACTGATCACGCGGCGTGATTCTCGCCGCCGTGGCCCTGCCGGGCTGGAGATAGGACACGGACCGTCAACCACACGGATGAACCCATCCGGATCCCGAGGATCCGGGCTACTGTTGCAAGGAATTCAAGGATGTTCAAGCAAATCGTCCGGCGGATTCTGCCGCCGCTCTCGGCCATACCGATCGTACTGTGGATTGCCGCCGGCCCCGCGCCGGTTCTGGCGCAGCAACCCCCATCACAGCCGTCGATCATCCACAAGGTCCAGCCCGGCAACGACCGGCTGGAGATGACCGTCAACACCAGCCGCCGCCTGACGCTGGATCAAAAGATCCCCGACATGCTGGTCAACGACCCCAGTATCGTCGAGGTGACGCCGCTTTCTCCCACCGTGATCCAGCTATCGGCCACGGCGCCGGGCGTGACCCAGGTGAACTTGTACGGGGAGGACGGGCAGATTTACACGATCGACGTGATCGTCTACGCCGACGCCCGGGAACTCACCATGCTGCTGCAATCCCAGTTCCCCAACGCCGCATTGAAGGTGGTGCCCGTCGCCGGCAGCGTGTTGATCTCCGGATTCGTCGACCAGTCCGAGCACGTCAGTACGATTCTCCGCATTGCCAAGGAGTATTACCCCACGGTGATCGACAACATGACCATCAGCGGCGTGTTCCAGGTGATGTTGCGCGTGAAGGTGATGGAGATCTCGCGGACGAAACTGCGGACGTTAGGGTTTGATTTCTCGAATGTCATCACCGGTGGGGACTTAATTTCCTCGGTCGCCTTGGGGTTGGGGGGGGCGAGGGGGGGGGGCGAAACGATCGCTTTCAGTGTACTGGACGGCAGCAACTCGTTTTTCGGCGTGCTGGAAGCCCTGCGTGAGGACAAGCTGGCAAAGATCCTGGCCGAGCCGAACCTGGTGGCGGTCAGCGGGCGGTCGGCGATGTTTCACGTGGGTGGCGAATTCGGCTATACGGTCAACGGCGGCATCACCGGGCCGTCGGTCGAGTTCAAGAATTTCGGGACTCAGGTGGACTTCGTGCCCATCGTGTTGGGCAACGGGAAGATCCGGCTGGAGGTTCGCGCCGAAGTCTCGGAAATCGACGCCGCCAACAGCGTCATGGGGATTCCGGCCCTGAAGGTCCGCAGAGCGGATACCGCCGTGGAACTCAGAGCCGGCCAGACGCTGGCTATCGGCGGGTTGGTGCAGACCCGCATCGAGTCCACGAATCGGGGCCTGCCTTGGATCAGCGAATTGCCTTTTTTCGGCATGCCCTTCCGCCGAGTGGTTAACCAAGAGAACGAAGTGGAGTTGCTGATCCTGGTCACGCCCGAGTTGGTCCATGCCATGGACCCCCACGAAGTCCCCGCCTGCGGGCCCGGAATGCAGACGACCAGTCCCAACGACTGGGAACTGTTTGTCGAAGGCCATCTCGAGGTGCCCAACTGCTGCCCCCCTGGCTCGCCCTACGGCGGCCAGAACCCGATGGGGTACGAGCAGATTCACGCGCCGCAGCTGGGCGATGTCGGGGCAATGCGACTGCCGCCGGGCCGGCTGCCGGGGCCAGCGGTAATGCAGAATCGATACACTCCTTCCAGGCCGCAGTTCTCGCGGGCCGATTCCCCCTCCAGCGGGCAGAACGCGGTGCCGAGCTTCATCGGACCGATCGGTTATGACGTAATAAAGTAGTGGTAGTCTTCGCAGCCATGTTTTGATAGAGAGGGCCCGGTAGACCTCTTCGGATGGTATTGCCGAGTTCCCACGTACCCACCTTCCCGATCGCGACGTCAATGAGCAACGTACTTCGACTGGCGATTGTTGACCCCGACGATTCTCAACGCGACACGCTGAAAAGCATGCTGTTGGGGATGGACATGATCTGGCTGGAAGCCGAGTGCTCCCGCTACGAGTTTTTTTCCGACGTGGTGGCCCAGACCACTCCGGAAATCGGCCTGGTGGCCCTCGACGGCGATACCGACAAGGCCCTGCAACTGGTGACCCAACTCGCTGAGACCTGTCCTGAATGCGCCGTGCTGGTGGTGAGTTCCTCCAACGACGGGAACCTGATTCTGCGGGCGATGCGGGCCGGCGCCAAGGAGTTTCTGACCCAGCCGGTGCGGATCGACGACCTGTTGGCCGCCTTGGGCCGCATCAGCGAGCGCCGCTTTGGCCGCGACGATACCAGGCCTCGCGGAAGCCAGGTGATTGCCGTGGCGGGGGCCATCGGAGGCGTCGGCTCGACCAGCCTGGCCGTCAATCTCGGATGCTCGCTGGCGGCGGATGAAATGAACTCCGTGGCCCTGGTCGACCTCGATCTCTGCCTGGGAGACGCCGACGTCTTTCTCGACACCATTCCCGACTACACGCTGGTCGACGTCGCCCAGAACGTCAGCCGACTCGACTTCACGCTGCTGAAGCGTTCGTTGACCAAGCACGCCTCGGGCCTGTACCTGCTGCCGCGGCCCGTGCAGTTGGAGGACATTGGCCTGATCGCCCCGGACGACTTGCAGCGGGTGATCGGGCTGCTGAAGGCGACCTTCTCTCACCTCGTGCTCGATCTGTCCAAAAGCTACAACGCCATCGACCTGATCGCCTTGGAAATGGCCGACCACATCCTGCTGCTGACGCAACTCGACTTGCCTTGCCTGCGGAACGTGGTGCGGTTGATGATGTCCTTCGGCGCGATGGAGGACATCGAGCAGAAGGTGAAGATCGTGGTCAACCGGGTGGGACTGGAGAGCGGCCAGATCACCCTGAAAAAGGCGGAGGAAACCATCGGCAAGGAGATCTACTGGCAACTGCCCAACGATTACCGCACCATGGTCGAGGTCCGCAACAACGGCGTCCCTCTGATCGAGCAGGCCCCCAAGGCCGCCATCACCCAATCGATCGTCACCTTGGCCGAGGCGCTCACCAGCGGCGAGAAGATCGCAGCCCCCAATATCGCCGGCAAGAAATCGGGCATCGGTCGGCTCTTCCACTGGCCGGGCAAGGGCGACAAGTAACGGTTCCCGGATACGCTCAGATAATTCTGCAACGTTCTTTGCGAACTGTCATTCTGAGCGAAGCGAAGAATCTCCCTCTTCTCTGATTTCACGTCTTCTGAGCATCGTGAACCGAGAGAAGAGCAACCAGTACTTTTCCGGCAAGTGAATCCGCTGTCTCGCCCGGCAGCCACGAAACCCCAGAAGAACCGAAAAAAGGGGATGCAGCGATTCTTCCGGTAAGAAACAACTTACGGAAGGCATTGGTAAGGTGGGCATCGCCCACCAAAACTCGCTTCACACGCTCCCCTTGTGTTTCGATGGGCCGTGCCCACTCCACTTTTGCTCCGTCGGAGTTGCCTCCCACAATCCATTTTCGCCCATTGGGGATTTGCCTTCCGCAGAATTTTGTAAGCTATGCTTTCGTAGGCGCGATCAGGCGCTATCGGTCGAGTGGGCATTTCGTCCGAGTTGCTGTGGACATGTCGTCTATAGCCCGGGCCGGAGATTTTCAGGCGAACCGCAGGCATCCTTCCATGGTCAAGACCATCACACCCCAAAGTCGTTCGGAGTCGAAAGAGAGCGGTTTCGAGGAGTTGAAGCAACGAATCCACAGCAAGCTCGTCGACAAACTCGACTTGACTCGCGTGGGGGAACTCGAAGGCGACGCGCTGCGGCGCGAGATCCGCCTGGTGGTGGAGCATCTCTGCGACACCGAAGATACGCTGTTGAATCGCGGCGAGCGAGACCGGCTGGTCAGCGAGGTGCTCGACGAGACCTTCGGTCTGGGGCCTTTGGAGATGATCCTCAAAGACCCCTCGGTCAGTGACATCCTGATCAACGGCCCGAAGAACATCTACGTCGAGCGTCGGGGTAAGATGGAAAAGACCACCGTCACGTTCCGCGACAACGATCACCTGATGCAGATCATCGACCGGATCATCTCCAAGGTGGGGCGCCGGGTCGACGAAACCTGTCCGATGGTCGACGCCCGAATGTTCGACGGCTCTCGCTTCAACGCCATCATCCCCCCCTTGGCCTTGGACGGGGCCAGCGTTTCCATTCGCCGCTTCGGGGCCAATCCCCTGAAACTGGAAGACCTGCTGAACTTCAAGGCCTTCACGCCCGAGATGGTAATGCTCCTGGAGGGCGCAATCAAAGCCCGGCTGAACATCATCATCTCCGGCGGCACCGGCTCGGGTAAGACCACGCTGCTGAACACGTTGTCGAGCTTTATTCCCAACACCGACCGGATCATCACCTGCGAAGACGCGGCCGAATTGCAGTTGCAGCAGGACCACGTGGTGCGGCTGGAGACCCGACCGGCGAACATCGAGGGCAAGGGGGCCATTACCGCCACCGACCTGGTCCGCAACGCCCTGCGGATGCGACCCGACCGAATCATCATCGGCGAGTGCCGCGGGCCGGAAACCCTCGACATGTTGCAGGCGATGAATACCGGTCACGATGGCTCGCTGACCACGATCCACGCCAACTCGCCCCGCGACGCCGTCGCCCGGATGGAAACCATGATCATGATGACCGGATTCGACCTGCCGCTGAAGGCCATGCGAACGCAAATCGCCAGCGCCGTGGACCTGATCGTCCAGGCCAGCCGGCTGCAGGGCGGTCCGCGAAAAATCACCTACATCAGCGAAATCGTCGGCATGGAACAGGAGACGGTCGTGATGCAGGACATCTACAGGTACATCAAGGAAGGCATCGACGAGAACGGCCGGGCGTACGGCAAGTTCATCGCCACCGGCGTCCGGCCCGCGTTCATGGATCGACTGGAATCGGCCGGGGTCCGCCTGCCGTCCAGCGCCTTTCGCGAACGCATCATGTTGGAGGACTAAACAGCGTGAGTCCGTTGCTGATCGGAATTGCCGCGTTCATCGGGGTCGCCGCGTTGGTCGGTGGCCTGGCGATGGTGCTGCGCGAGAAGCCGGGCAGCAAGATCGAAGATCGGTTGGACGTGCTGACCGGCGCGGGCGGCCCGTCCGCCGCCAAGGACGGACTGGGCGGCGAATCGAGTGTCCTGGCACGGCCGCTCGACAACGTACCCACCGTCCTCGAGTTGTTCCTCGAACGCTTCGGAAACATCAACCGGCTGTTCGAGCAGGCCGACACCAACTTGACGGCCGGCAAGTTGGCAGCGATCTCGATCGCGATCGCGGTGGTGGGCGCCGGCCTGGCGCTGGCGCTGGGGCTGCATCTGGCCTTGACGCCCGTGATCGGACTCTTCATGGGGACCGTGCCCCTGCTGTGGGTGTTCTGGCGCCGACGAAAGCGGTTGAAGGCCTTCGCCGCCCAACTACCCGACGCCCTGGAAATGCTCTCCCGGGCGCTGCGCGCCGGGCAAAGTCTGTCTTTCGGGTTCAACATGGTGGCGGAAGAAATGAGCGACCCGATCTCCAAGGAATTCACGCGCGTCTTCGAAGAACAGAACCTCGGAATCCCCATGGAAGAAACGCTCGACGGAATGACCGAACGAATCCCCAACCTGGACTTGAAGTTCTTCGCCACCGCCATCATCCTGCAACGCCAGACCGGCGGCGACCTGGCCGAAATCCTGGACAAGATCGGCGAGCTGATCCGCGACCGATTCCGCATCTGGGGACAGGTCCAGGCCTTGACCGGCGAAGGGCGCCTCTCGGGAATCGTGTTGCTGGCCCTACCCTTCGTGCTGTTTATCGCCGTCTACCAACTCAACCGCGAATACGTCATGGTGCTCTTCGAAGATCCCATGGGAACCAAGATGCTGGCCGTGGCCATCGTCCTGCAAATCCTCGGTGCATTGACAATCCGGAAAATCGTGAACATCAAAGTGTAGGCAAGCCGTGATCTTCGCAGCCGACCTGTTTGACTACCAGAACCTCATCCCCTTCGCGCTGTTCGGGATGTTCGCCGCCCTGGCATGGTGGGCCTTGGAATTGATGGCCGGCGGCAAGTCCCGCACCATGGAACGGCTCGACGAACTGAAAAACCCCGGCATGCGCCGCGAGCGGGAAGAGCTGGCCATGAAAAAGGCCGCCGCCGTCACCCGGGTGCTCGAACGGGCCACGCCCGCGCTGGCCAAACCGCTGCAACCGAAATCCGAAAAGGATCTCGGCAAACTGAAGACCAAGCTGGCCAACGCCGGCTTCCGTACCGAGGCCGCCGGAAACGTCTTCCTGGGACTGAAATTCGTCGGGCTCTTGGCCGGACTGATCATCGGCGGCGGTTCCATCGCGAGCCTCATGGGGCTCACCCAAAAGGGCCTCATGGGCGTCGTCGCCATCACCGGACTGATGTTCTACCTGCCCGACATCATCGTCGGGCTGATCGGCAAGAGCCGAAAACAGGCCATCTTTCTCGCCTTGCCCGACGCCTTGGACCTGATGGTCGTCTGCGTTGAGGCCGGCCTGGGCCTGGACCAGGCGATGCGCAAAGTCTCCGAGGAGATGCTCAAAACCTACCGCGTGTTGGCCACGGAATTCGCCATCTCCAACTTCCAACTCCAAATGGGCCGGCCGCGGGTCGAAGTCCTTCACGAACTGGGCTTGCGGACCGGCGTCTCCGACCTGCGAAGCCTGGCCGGCGTGTTGATCCAGGCCGACAAGTTCGGCTCCAGCATCGCTCGGGCACTGCGGGTCCAGAGCGACTCGATGCGGACCCGACGCCGTCAAATGGCCGAAGAAAAAGCCGCCAAAACGGCCGTCAAACTCATTTTCCCCCTGGTCCTGTTCATCTTCCCCGGGATCTTCGTGATCCTCGTGGGACCCGCCGCGATCACCATGGTCCGCGAAATGTTCCCCAAAATGGGGGGAGGCGGTTAGATCGAGCGAATCGATTGGCCGCAACGCCGGAACTTCTCATAGCCGCGGGCCCTCGGTTGCCGATAAAGACTTAGGAGTGTCATGGCGTGGGTGGGGGCTCCGACGCCTTGTCAATGCCCCTGTGAAGGGGAGGTCAATCATTTGGGGGGACTTGAAATGATGTCTCGGTTTGTCTGCGTGGTTGCCTTTTGGCTCGTCGGCGCGGCGTGCGCCCTGCCGGCCAATGCCGACTGGATCGGCCAGTTCGCCCACTACTTGGCCCGCGAAACCAAACGCCGCAATTGTTGGCCCAAACCGTTCGTCTGTGCCGATCGTCGTACGGTCCGGGAGCCGTTTGCCGTGATGATCGACAACGGCTGGCGATTTCAGAATATGCTGGGAGACCACTATTTCGCCGACGAAACCGGCGGCCTGACCGAGGCCGGACGGCTGAAAGTCCACTGGATCATGACCCAGGCGCCCCTGCAACACCGCTCGATCCACGTCTACAAGGCCCACACCGCTGAAATGACGGCCGCCCGAGTCGAAAGCGTCCGGCTATTGGCCGCGCAATTCGCCCCCGAAGGCCAGGCACCGTCAATAATGACCTCGGACATCCCGCCGTCAGGGTGGCCTGCCGCCCGGGTCGAGGCCATCGAAAGTGCCTTTAGCGGGTCGGCCCCAGAACCGCGACTGCCCGCAGCCGCGGGAGGCTCCACTGGCGGAGAGTAACCTGTTTTTTGTTGCGGAAAGTGATTTTTGGCTAGGACCTTTAGCCGCCGCGGCCACGCGGTGCTCGTTGTCGGTGCGTTTTTCAGGACCCACCCGTCGCAAGCTGTTCGATCGTGCTGGGTTCTTTCCAACTCCCCGGCCCACACGACCGGCAAAACCGGCAAATCCCTCCTGTATTCTACAAATCGGTTGTAGGATCACCCGGCCGAAAGTCGATCAGTAAATTGAAGTGGCCGAATCGGGGCAGGGGCACGGATGCGCCCGCGGGTCTGGCGGCCCCGGGTGAGATTGCTCCCGGCGGGTTCGGGATACGGAGGTCTGCAGTGGGAAATGTGTTGCGAATACTTGGTGCCGCGATGCTGCTGGTTTGGGCCGGGCTGGGCGGCGTGAGGCCGTCGCCGTGCACCGCTCAACAGCGATTCCCGGTCTACCAAAACTTGCAGATCGCCGCGGGCCAGCGGAAGCCCTCGATGACCGAATCGATCTCGTCGTCGCTGAAGCAGGGCGTCGGCAAGCTCACCCGGTGGGGCTCCCCCAAGACTCCCGTCAAATCGGCGCCGGACGTGATCTCGCTGTCGACCAAGGCCACGCCGAAGGCCAAACTCTACGTGAGCCTGGCCCGGTTGCGCGAGGAGCGTAGACAATTCGGCGAGGCCGGCGAAAACTATCAAAAGGCCCTGAAGCTGTCGCCCAACAACCTCAGCGCACTGTTGGGCTACGCTCGGGTCAAAGACCGCCAGGGCAAAACCGCCGAGGCGGCCCGGCTTTACGATAAGGCTACCGAATCCCATCCCAACGAAGCCTCGGTGTACAACAATCTGGGGGCCTTCTACGGCCGACACGGCAAGACGAAAGAGTCGGCCGCCGCGCTGCAACGGGCGATTCAGTTGCAGCCGAATGAGGCGAAGTACCGCAACAACCTGGCCCTCGTCCTGGTCGAGATGGGACGCACTCGGGAGGCGTTCGAGCAGCTTCGGGCCGTGTCGCCGGAGGCCGTTGCCTACTATAACTTGGGGTTTCTGCTGAACAAGAAGGGACAGTTTCAGGCCGCCGCGGAGCATTTTGCGATTGCCCTGCGGATCGATCCGTCGATGGTCCCCGCCCGGCAGATGCTCCAGCGGACGGCGGTCGCATTGAGACAACTGCCTCAGCGACTGCCTCAGCGACCGCCTCACCAGCAACAGTCCCGGCCGGCAGCAGGCACTCCGCTCGGCAGTTTTCCGTCCGGGTCGAATCCGTCGCTCCCAACGCCACCGCCCACGTCCTACGCACAGCCGCAAGTGCACCAACTTCCACGTCCACCGAAAGGCGTGCCGCGGAGCCCCGCACGGGGCAACCTGCAGGCGCCGCGGATGCCTCCGAATCGGGCGGTCTCACCACAGCACCTGCCGGCGCCTCGGCGTCTGCCACCCACCTCGCGTCGTCCCGCCGCCAAGTCGCCAGCGGCACGTCCATCGGCGCCTGCGCCGCCGGTACCTCCGCCGGCCGGTTCCTGGCGGCAGCAACGGACCATACCCACCGCCCCATTGCCTCCGCAAGGGACGCCGCGTTCGGCGATGCCTCCGCTTCCCGCGGTGCGCTGAGGCGTCTCCCACGGCGACAACGGTCAGCGAGTCTCAATCGCCGACGGAGTCGCCTCCCACACCTTGTTTTCCGGCGACAGCTAAACGGTTGGTCGTCGACATCCGGAAGTCACTGCTCACCTTGGCGGCCGCGGACCTCGTCGCGCCGCTTGAAGAACCAGCACACGCCGGCCAGCAACGTGCCGATGCCGCCGAGCCGGGCCCGCACGCCGCCGCGGCCGCCGGCGGCGCCCAGGCCTTGGAAGTCCCCGCGAGGCACAAACCGCGTCGGCAGGCCCAGCTTTTCGAACGGCACACTGGCCAGATACAGCCAGCCGAGACCGCCCATCTCGTGCTCGCCGTAAACATAGTCGATATATTTGTCCGGTTCCGCGGCGATGCGGCGTCGGGCCTCGGCCAGCAACTCATCGCGCGGGCCGAATCGGATCGCCCCGGTGGGACACGCCTTGGCGCAGGCCGGCGTTTGGAAACTCTTTTGGTGCCGCGCCAGCGCTTCGCCGGAAAGCGTCCGACCGTTGATCCGCACCTGATCGATTGTGCCTTCCCGGCGCTCCATGCAAAACGTGCATTTGCGCAAGTGCGGCGTTTCGACGTCCCAGAAGTCGACCACCGGGACTCGCCAGGGGCATTCGTCGATACAGGCGCCGCAACCGATGCACGCGTCGGCTTCGGACGCCACGGCGCCCGAGTCGGTCAGCCGGAAGACTCCCGGCGCGCAGACGTCGCTGCACCGCATCTCTCGGCAGTGCATACACTGGCGCTTGACGAAGACCCATTTCACTCTACCCCGATCGTCTTCCAACTCGTGATAGGAGACGTAGGTCCGCGTGTACGGCGAGAACCGCGGCGGATTTTGATAGCTGCCCTGTTTGGCGGCAAACTTCGTCTTTTCGGCCTTCAGCCCGTTGGACTGCTTGCAGGCCACCTGGCAAGTGCGACAGCCGACGCATCGGGTGGTATCGACCAGGCAGGCGGAAGTCATGGGAGCGGATCCCTTGTTTGGTCTGTCATTGCATGTACGAATCCGGATCGGCCGTCTCGTCCATTGCTTTTTCCGGCTTCTTTTCCGTCAGGCCAAGGCCCTTCGCGGTCGTTTCTTCCTCACGACGGACGATCAGCTCTCCGGTCCGTTTGTTCCATACGACGGTGCGGAACTTCAAGCGGTGTTTCCCGTGGCAGTCGGTGCAGAGGATCGTTTTCGGATCGGTCTTGTACGGGCAACACTGCTGCCATCGGGCGATTATCTCCACGGGCGAGACGTCGTGTTCCTCGTGGCATTTCTCGCAGTTCGCCTCGATCTTCTCCGCGGCGAACATCACGTCGGGCGGGGTGATGTTGTCTTCGTCGTCGCGGTGGTCCAGCGAAGCGCCGTGGCACTTCATACAGCCCACGTTCGCTTTGGCGTGTACCACGGCGAACGACTCCTCTTCGTAGTTCGTGTGGCAGACGAAGCACGCCGTGTTATCGGCCACCGGTCCGATGGGTACGTCCAAAGGGTCTACCTCGGGCGGCTCCTCCAACAGCAGCGGCGCGTCTCGGTTGATCACCAGCGGGGGCGGACCGCCCGACTTCTGGCGATCCTTCTCGGCGGCCTGTGCGCCGGCGATGACCGCAAGATCCCGGCCGCCGACGCCACTGACGGTGTAAACCAAGGCAACAATCATCAACGAGGCAATCCACACCACGGCCACACGATATCTCATCCTGGCTCCTCTTGTCACTTGTCCACAAACGCCCAGACTATTAGTTTATCATACATACTCCCAGTCTTTCAACCATTGATATTGGTCCGGCAGGTGGGCCCAGGCGTGGTCCATGGCCCGATCCAGTTCGGCCCGCTCCTGCACGTCCAGCTCACGGCGCTCCTTGACGGCCAACGCCACGTTGTCCACTTGCTGCGTGCTGATCATCCCCGGCATGGGGGCCGTGATCGCCGGGTTGCAGAGAATATAGCGGATGGCCAGCCGAGCGATGCGATTGTCCTCGTCAAAATGCGGGCTGTCGGGGGAGCTGTCGCCCTTGAACACCGAGTTGCTCGCAAACGGCTTGATGCCGAACCAGCCCACGTCGCACTTTTTCAACGCCGCCCAGAGCCCGCTCTCATCCTCGACCAGCTTGGTCTTGGCGGTGTAAGGCGTAAGGATCACCTCCAATTGGTCGGAGTACTTCTCGATCATCTTCGTGATGTGCGGGCGGTCGTGCGACGAGATGCCGACAAACCGGGCCCGGCCGCTTTGCTTGGCCCAATCCAGCGCCGCGACGGCCTCCTCGACCTCGGCTTCGGTGTGCCGGCTGCTGGCCGTCAGCAGGCTGATCCGCCAGAGGTCGACGTACTGAAGCCCGGCCTCTTTCATGCCCTCGTCCAAACCCTGCTTCAGCCGCTTGGCCGAGCGCCACTCCGGGAAGCGGGACTCCGAGATGTGCCACGAATAACCGAAGAACATTTTGTCGCGGCGGCCCTCGATCGCTTTGCTATAGGCCAGGATCTCCTCGCGGCAACAGGCGTCGACGTAGTTGAATCCGCGCTCGATGCAGCGGGTCACGACGTCGTGGCGGTTCTGTTGGAACTCGGGCCGGCCGATCTTCATCGTCATCCAGCCCGGCACATTCTCGCCGCCGATCATCTTGTCCACCCGTTTCCAATGTCCGCCCAGGACAACGGCCGAGATCATCAACTCGGTCTTGCCGAGCCGGCGGTACTCCATGTCGGAGTTGTAGTTGAGGATCTTGCTGGTGTCCTCGTGGTCCGGGTTTCCGGCGAGGATCGTCTTCGTGGCGGTCAGTCCGGCGGCGATTCCAGCCGCCGCCATCGCACCGTCGCGGACAAACTGTCGACGCGTTACCTTATCGGTCATGACGGGACTCCTTGGGTTGCTGAAGTCGGGGGAAAACGCCGTAGGGTGGGTGCAAGCACCCACCCTACGTGTGTCTGTAATCATGCTATAGACCCTGCTTCTATCGCATTTCCAAGTCCGGCGACACGTCATCGCTGGCCGGATGCTCGGGTTCGTCTCCTGTCAGGTCATCAGCCACCTTGATCCGCTGGCCCTCCTTGCGGATGATCAACTCGCGCGTTTTCTTGTCCCACCAAACCGTGCGAAACTTCAGGCGGTGATCGCCGTGGCAATCGGTGCAGACGATCGCCTCGGGGTCGGTCTTGGCGGGGCAGCGCTGTCGCCATCGGGCGAGCACTTTCACGGCGGCCACGTCGTGCTCTTCATGGCACTCGGCGCACATCTTGTCGATGTCCTCGGCGGCGTACATCTTGTCGGGAGGCGTGATGTTGTCCTCGTCGTCGCGATGCTCGAACGATTGGCCGTGACAGTCGATGCACCCCACTTCGTTCGTGCCGTGCTGCAAGACCATCTCTTCGCGCTGGTAGTTGTCGTGACAAACGTAGCAAGCCGAGTTGTCAACCGTCATTTTCACATCATCTTCGGTGGCCTCGGGAAGCTTCTCATCGAGCAGGCCCTCCAGCGATAGCGGGGGAGCCGCCACGGCGCCCGCGCCCGAAAAATCGGTCCCGGATCTAAGAGCAAGGACCACCATCGCCGGCAGCAATACCAGCCAAAACGCACGCTTCATCGCGGATTCTCCCACGGTCCTCTCTGAAACCGGTCGAGAAAAACGCGGATGAAAGCGACGCACCGCACTTCCATCCGCGATGGATTCGACCGACACCAATTCGGCTTTGTATAGTAGCCGTCTCGCTCCGCGAGACGAAGCTCCATTTCGCTGCGGCGAGATGGCTACTACTTGTTTCACTTATACAGACGGAGCTTCATCTCGCGGAGCGAGATGGCTACTATACTGCTCACACGTAATTCCAATCGTTCAGCCACCGGTAGTGGTAGGGCAGATTGGCGAATGCCCGATCCGTGGCGGTGTCCAGCTCGGCCTGCTCCTTGACGTCCAGCGCGCGGCGCTGCAGCACGGCCGTGGCCACGTTGTCGACCTGCTCGGGCGTGATCATGCCGGGAATGGGGGCCGTGATCACGGGATTGCTCAGGATGGCCCGAATCGTCAATCGGGCGATCCGGTTGTCCTCTTCCTCGTTGGGATTGCCCGGCGAACTGTCGCCCTTGAACAGCGAGCCGCTGGCGAACGGCTTGATACCGAACCAGGCCACGTCGCACTTCTGCATGGCGTACCAGAGGCTGTCTTCCCATCCGCCTTCGGTCTTGGTGACGTTCGCTGCCCGGCCTTCCTCGGACATCTCCACCTTGGCGCCGGTCAGCTTGGTCTTGGCGGTGTAGGGCGTGACGATCACGTCGAACACGTCGGGCTCCTGCTGGATCCACTTCTTGATGTGCGGCCGGTGGTGGGACGAAATGCCGGTGAACCGGGCGCGGCCCGACTTCTTGGCCCAGGCCAGCGCTGCGCACATCTCTTCCATCTCGGCGTCCTGGTGGCTGCCGCTCTGCTCGTGGCAGGTGATCCGCCAGACGTCGACGTATTCCAGGCCGGTCTCCTTGAAGCCGTTGTCCATGGCTTGCTTGAGCATCTTGGTCAGCCAGCCGGGCTCCTTGGGGGTACCCGCCTTCTTGGCGCTTTGCCATTGGCGGCTTAGGCCCCGCATCTCTTCCTGATACCAGGAGAAGCCCAGGTGCATTTTATCGCGGCGACCCTTCAGGGCCTTGGCGTACATGATCACTTCCTGCTTGGTGCAGGCGTCGATGTAGTTGATGCCGCGTTCGATGCACTGGCTGACCACGTCGTGGCGGTTCTCCTCGAAGCCTTTGCTCTGTAGATCGGCACTGAGCCAGCTTCGGCCCTGGAACAGCCCCGGCACCACCGTGTTGACCCGCTTCCAGTGCCCGCCCAAGCAGACGGCCGAAATCATCCAGCCGGTCTTGCCGGCCCGACGATATTCCATCTGCTCGTTGTAGTTCATAATCCCTTCGGTCTTCTTGTTGGTGGGATTGCCGGCGTAGACCGTGTGGCTGGCCGACAGTCCGGCTGCGATCCCGGCCGCCGCGACCGCCGAGTCGCGTACAAATTCCCGACGTGTTACTTTGTCCGCCATGCGAAGCTCCTTCGTTTTCTCTGGGAGGAATGGAAAAGGCGTAAGCCTTCGATGGTACGGTTCGACGGCGGCAACAAACCACAGCCATCTTCCAATTTAGCCGGCCGAGAGGCTCGATGTCAAGGCGATTGACGCCCCGCGATGGCCGGCGACGGGCAGAAGAGCAAGCGGATGTTACCAATGTAGCGTCGGTATTACCGGGGGACTCGCTCAAGTGGCCGGGGGCTGTTAGGGATAAGCTGGAGAATCTTTCCGGATGTGCAACGCCGCCGCCAACGGTGGCGGACTTCCGCAATCACCGGTCGCCGCTTCACATGAATCGGGATCCCGGCCGCCTTCAGCCACTTGGCACTATGTTAATTGGCGCAAATACGCTCAGCACTCGCCCCGGCTGTTCACCGTCACAATGGGATGTACCATTGTAGCCATCAGTGTGGTACGTTTGCGCCCAATGCTTCCACACGGATGAAACCATGTCGGCCGGCCTGCAACGCCCATGTCCTTGCCGATAATGTTATATGAATGTTTCTCAGGGAGCCCTATGTTTGTGTACTGGATGGTTGTGTACCGGGCAATTATTGCCGACGCCCGGCAATCCGATAGGTCCGGATTATTCGCCAAGGCGCCTCCATGCCGGAAATCCTGATTATCCTGTTGATCGTCCTGACGGTCGTGACGTTAGTCGGGCACGGGATCTGGGTGGTGCTGGCGATGATCTTCGGATTGCGGCGGCGACGCGACAGGCCGCAGCGGCAGTGCGTGTGGTGTGGGCAGATGACGCCGGCCGCCGAGCAGCGTTGCGACTGGTGCGGCAGGGAACTGGGCAGCCCGCTGGCCGGCGAGTTGGCCGATCTGGAGGCGCTGGTCCGGCAGCTTCGCCGCTTCCGCCAGAACCGCTCGTTGAAGCCCGAGGTGGTCGAGAAGCTGCTGGCCCGGGCGCAGCGTTATCAACGGGGGTTGCTCCAGCCGCGTGTGGAACCGGTGCCGCCGGGACCCGCGTCGGCGGTTGCGAGCCCGCCGGTGCAGAAGGAATCCGAGAGGCCGCCGGTGGCCGAGGTGATCGAGGAGCCGGGGGAAGTTCAGCCGGCGAAGCCGGCCGTGGTGTCTGCCGCGGCGCCTGCGAAGCCGCAAGCGGCAAGACCGGCGAAGCCGCAAGCGGCAGAAGCGCCGAAGCCTCGTCGGGTGGCTGGGGCAAAGCGCAGCGGTGCCCCAGAAAAACACCGGTCTGGGGCTTCGCAAGCTCAGCCACCAGCCACCCCACCGCGAACTCAGCCACCAGCCACCCCGATTCCGCGGAAGTCGTGGGCCGAGATGCTGGCCGGTTTCATGGAGCAGCGGAATATCCGTTGGGGTGAGTTGATCGGCGGGCTGTTGATCGTGGGACCGGCGATCGCCTTGGTAATCACCTTCTGGGAGACGTTGGAGCAAAAACCCTACCTTCAGTTTTCCACCTTCGTGGCGATCTGCTCGGCGGTCTTCGGCGTGGGGCTCTACGCACACCATCGATGGAAGCTGGAGTCGACCAGCCGCGGCCTGCTGATTATCGCCACGTTGCTGGTTCCGCTGAACTTCCTGGCCATGGCCGCCGTGTGGAAGGACAACTGGGGGGCCGGCACGCTGGGAGCCGACCTGGTTTCGCTGGGCATCTTCGCCGGGCTGATCGGCCTAGCCGGCCGGGTGTTGGTGCCCGGCGGGCGATGGTTGCAGGTGTTGACCGTGCTGGGCAGCTCCGCCGGCGTGCTGCTGGCGGCAAGATGGGTCAACGACCAGTCGCCTTCCTGGTGGTTCATCACCGCCGGTTGCCTGCCGGTGGCGTGTTTCGTCGTGGCCGTGGGGGCCTATCTTCACAAACTCTCGGAGCATAAACTCTCGAAACCTCGGCCGCTGGAGGAATCCCGCGTGGCCGCCCTGTTCACGCTGCTGGGAACGGCCGCGTTTGCGCTGGCCGTGGCGCTGGGGCTGTTGGCTGTCCGCAAAGGCAATCTTCCCGAGGCGTTGGACCAGATATCGATCATGGTCGCCTTGGCCGCTTTGCCCATCCTGGCCGCCGGATTGACGGTGGCCCGCGGCACGCAGAAGGACGAGTCGCTGGCGGCCTACCATACGGCCGGCGTGACGGTCGCGCTGGTGGGCATGATCGCCATGTTGGCCGCGCTGGGCCTGGCGTGGCCGCACCCCTTGGGGATCGTCGCCGTCGCCACGCTCAACGCCGCGGCGCTGGTACTGGCCGCCTTTTGCTACCGGCTGCCGATTCTCCACACCGGGGCCATGGCCTGCGCAGCGTTGGCCTACTTGACGGCGTTCCACGCCGTGTATCCTCCCAGCGAACTTCCATGGCTTGCCGGAGGTGAGAGTCTGAACGCGAAGATGTTCGAGTTGACGCTGGACGCCTCCAGCGGCACGGCCTTGGGGGGGCTGTTCGTCGTTCTTGGCCTGGTCGGCGAGTTGCTCGCCCGACGCGGCTACCACCGGCACGCCGCCATGTACGTCGGCGGTTGTGCCGTCGTGGCGGTGTGGGGCCTGATGCTGGTCACCTTTCACGGACTGCATTCAGCAGCCGCCGACGCCGACGTTCTGCGGGCCACGATCCTTTACACCGTCTACGGCGCCGGCGGCCTGGGACTTGTCGCCCGCTGGCGCCGGGTGGAATTGAGCTACGTCGGCATCGCGCTGCTAACACTCGCCCCCTTGTGGTTTTTGTGGTGGCAGCCATGGTGGCAGCCGAAACACATCGGCCCGCTGTGGGCCACCGTATTGGCCGCCGAAGCCCTGATGCTGGGCGTGGTCGCCGCGATCTTGCACGGGCGGCCAGAAGCTCGTGATCGACGCGGCCACGAACCCGGCGCGCCCTGGCGGGCCGACGCCGAGGCGTTGAAACGGGCCTCGCTAATCGACCTCTATCGGATCCCGCTGCTGCACGTGGCCGAAATCGTGGCGCCGGCGGCACTGGCTGTGGGTGTGGCGACCGCCTGGTTCGATCGGACGTTGCTCGCCGAATCACCTTCGGTTTGGCCGGTGCTCACGGCCGGCCTGCTGGCCACACTCTACCTGGGATTGGCCGGCGGATATCACTCGCCGCAGCGGACCTGGGTCGCTTCGATGGTCGTACTGGCCGGACTGGTCCATACGCTGACGTGCAACTACACCGGGCTTGAGCAACCGTTGTTGGTTGCGTTGTTGGCCCATGCTACGTTGGGCGTCGCCGTCGCCGCGGTGCTCGAGCTGTGGACACGGCGGCGAGCGCAAGGGCGTTTCCACCAGCGGATCCGCCGGGTGTTCGGCAAGCCGCTGGGCGACACCGCCTTGCTCTCCTCGGTGATGGTCTTGCCCGTGTTACCGCTGGTTCTACAGGAGATCGCCTGGCCGTTGGCCGGCTGTCTGTTCTGGCTGTCGGCCATCTGGCTGGTGATCGCCTGGAAGCACCGCGACGCCCGGCTGTTCTCCGCCCACCAGGCGATGCTGGCCGTGGCCGCCGTGGTGGCCATCATCGCCCGGTTAAGGCAACTGGAATGGATCACGAATTCTGCCCGCGATTTGTTCATTCCCTACAACTTGCAGGCCTGCGGGATCGCCTTGGGGCTACTGTCGCTGGCGTGGGTTGTGGTGCGAATCCTCCTCCGCCGCGACGACGTTGCCCAAAAACTGCTGAACCCCGCCTGGCCGGCCGTCGACTGGATCGTTCGCCACGTCGTGATCTGGTCCCAATTGCTGCTGGTTGCCTACGGTCTGTTGCCCGCTTATCGACAGGAGTTGCTGCCGTCGACCGCCGGGCCGGGCGCCGTGTCGCCGGACGCCGCCGGGGGTTGCGGATGGCTGTTGCTGGGAATACTCGCTGCGGTGTTGATCGTTGCGTTGTGGCAACGGTGGCGCGAAGCGGAAATGATCGGTTGCCTGTTGGCCGCCGTCACGCTGCCGTGCCTGATTGCCGGGCAGTTTGCCGATAAGCTGGCCGTGGCGTCGGCGTTGCGTTGGGGGCTGGCCGTAGCGCTGATGGTTTGCTCGATCGCCGTTTGGCAACGCAAACGCTTGTTGAGATTCTGCCGCCTGGCCGGTACGAACGTGCAGCTCGGCGCCGAGGGACCGCCCATCGCCCGGGCGACGCTGCTGATCACCACGGCCCTGCCCGTGCTGGGTATCACGGTGATGGCTGCCATGCTCCAGTTGGCCGGTACTTCGCCGGTCGGACCGCTGGACGAAACGTTCTTCCACCGGCTCGGCCCCAGCGTCTCGTACCTGGTGCCGTTGCTGCTGGTCGCGTTGGGACTCGTCGGCCACGCCGTACGAGAGCGCTCGGCCGGCTACGCGTTCTCTGCCGGGCTGGTGGTCGAGTTGATGGTCACTTTGGGCTACGCCTTGCACGTGACGACGACCGGCGACAAGACGTTCGGCGTGGCCGAGTTGGTCACCCTGATACAACTCGCCACGATCACCGCCGCAGTTTGGGCCATGGCATGGTTGATGATTCGCCACTGGTTGAACATCTGGCGTGAAGAATCCGTGGCCGACGTGCCGTCGGCCGCTGAACCGGTGGCCGACGCCCAACAAGCGTTTAGCGGCCGACGGCACGTCGGCCCGACGGCCCGGGTGCTGATGAACGTGCAGCTCGGCATGGGCGCCGCCGGCAACGTGGTGCTGCTGGTCGCGGCCCTGCTTACACTGGCCCTGTTTCATCCGTACTGGCCGCACTGGACGGTGGCCGCCGGCAAACCGCTGGGTTGGATCGCCCTGGCATCGGTGGTGGGAGCCTACGTGTATCGCCGCATTCAGTCGGGCCGGCGGCTGCCACCCCAGATGGTCGGCTTGCTGGGGATGGCCGCGTTGGGGCTGATGGCCTGTACGGTCCAGTGGTGGTTCGAGGACTGGGGTTATCGCACCTTGATGCTCGGCTGGGCGGCGTACTCCCTGTTCATCGTACTGGCCACGTGGTGGGTAGCGACGGTGCGGACGCTGCCGGACTCTCAGGGCCCGCCCCAGGCGTTGATCCGTGCGGCGGCGGTTTGGGTCCGCGTGGCGGGCATCCTGGCGGTCGTGCTGGGGCTGAAGGCGGCGTTTTGGCACGAGCCGGTCGAAGAGCGTCTCTGGGCCGCCGCGGCGATTGCCACCGCCAGCGTTGCCGGGGCGGCGATGGCCGTCTGGCGACGCCGCGAAGGTTGGGCCTTTGCCGCCGCGTTGGGCGTGAACCTGGCCGCTTCGCTGGTCGTCTGGTATTTCCATCGCGATTTCGACAGCTTCCAGCAGTGGTCGCTGCGGCTGGTCCAGGCCAACGTGATCGCCTCCTCTGCGGTAGCTTTGGCCTGGTTGGCAGTCCGCCGCCGGCTCTATCAGCTTCGCGAATTGACCCTCGGCGACAGCCCGCTGCTGGCCGCCCAGACCGCCTTGCCGGTGGTCGGCAACTTCCTGCTGCTGATCGTGCCGGTGGTCTGGCTGCTGCACGCGCCCGACCATTTGCCCTCGGGCATGACCCGACTGGCCGAGGTACCCGGCTGGCTGGGGCTGTTGTTGGTCGCCGCGGCCGCCGGCTGGTATCTCCGCCAGGCCATGCCGGGCCAACTGCTGCACGTGCTCGGCGGACTGGGGCTTGGCGTGGGGGTGCTGGCGGCCTGTTACGCGAAGCACATCACGCAGCGGCCCGCTTGGAACTCCTGGCTCGAATATCACACGCTGATCATCGCCTGGACCGTGGTGGGGGCGGTGTTGCTGGCCGTTGGCATGCTGGGGAAAAACCTCCGCCTGTCCGCGCAAGGTGATCGACGCGACACGATGCCCGGTGGTCAAGCGTCCCCCTCAGACGGCGGTGTGCTCATCTTCCCGGACCTGTTGGTGCAGGCTTGGGTGACGACCATCGGTGTACTGATCGTGGTCTTGTCGGTGATCCACCTCGACGGTGATCAGCAGGGCATCTGGTGGTATCTTGGGGCGACCCTTGCCGCCGGTGCGATGGCCGGTGTGATGGCCATGTGGTTGCGGCAGCCGGCATACGTCTTCGCCTCCGGACTCCTGCTGAACGTGATCGGCATCATGGCGTGGTGGGTTTGGGGAGCGTCGACTCAGCGTGGTTTCGATTTCGTGCAGGTGAACGTGCTCTGCCTGGCCGCCGGTTCGGCCGTCTGGTCGCTGCTGGCTTTGGCGTACCCGAAGGGCGTTGCCCATTTGAAGTTTGCC